>SDBT01001908.1_pt1 | contig 37433 bp, 37 predicted proteins | sample 2277101 | NCBI WGS metagenome assembly SDBT01 (sample SAMN10404973, study PRJNA504765) | marine sediment metagenome | isolation source: marine sediment core GS10_PC15, 103 cmbsf | place: Arctic Ocean: Southern Knipovich Ridge | collected 2010 | reverse complement strand
CTCGTCCACTATGCTTATCGCCAGAATGAAAAGAGCCGAAAAGATAGAGGCCTTGACTATTCCTTTTTTGTTTCTCAAGGTATCTCTAATAGCCAGCCATCCTAAAAGACCATATTCTAGAAGTATGCATCCTCTCCACCAGAATGTCTAGATGCCAGGCAAAAAGAGACCCTGCTATGAAAACGCCAATAAATATGAGCAATCTTATCTTCCCCAGAGCAGTTCTTTTCAGATAGAGAATCAATCCTACCGCGCTCAGCAGGAAAAGGATGCCGATTAAGAGCTCGAAATACGGCTTACCCAATTTTTCGGAAATAAAACGTCCCACCTGCCCCATAAAAGCAGCAGATATGATAATAAATAAACCAAAAACAAAAGTAACCCTTGATATCCTCATCTCAATTTAGGTCCTGTGTCCGAGGTACGAAGTCCTAAGTTCAACTACCCAACTCTCAAGCAGCTCCTCTGCCTCTTTAGTCCTCTAATCCTTTATGTATGGCTTACCAGTATTCGAACCTTTATATATTCTTTTAAGACTAGCCAAATAAAAATTGCATTACCAATGAAATACCGCCTACACAGCTCCTCCGACTCCTAACAGAGCCAAAAGAACCACTTAAATTATCGTCACTCAATCATTATTATCGCCGGATAAGTCCCATACTGACAAGTGTCCGTCTTAATCTTAGTCTCATCTTATTTTCTAGTTATTCAAGCCAAATAGGAGGTAGGTTTTTTATTATCTCGATATTTTTGAATTTCTTACTTTCCCTTATCCCTACCTTTTTAGCCCAGGAGGCCATATTCTTCAAGCCTTCTTCTAAGGAATAGCGACTTTCACAATCAAAAATTTCTTTTAACTTAGAATGATCGGAATAGGCATGTCTTACTTCTTTCCTCTCTGGAAGATTACATACATTTAGTCTTGCTCCCATTGCTTTGCAAACCTCTTCAGCCAGGTCATTGATTGCATAAATTTGGTCTGCCCCGATATTGAACACTTTCGTATAAGCCTTTTTGACAAAAGGGGATTTGGCAATAATAGTAGCTATATCCTTTATATAGGTAAAAGCTCGAGTTTGGGTTCCATCTCCAAAAATGATCAGTGATTTTCCCTGCATTATGTGGTTCATAAATATTCCAATGACATTCCGATATTTATCACCTATGTTTTGTCTCTCTCCATAGACATTATGGGGACGAAAAATGATATGGTTCAGTCCGAATGTCTTCTTAGAGATTTTGAGTTCCTGTTCTACCGCCAGTTTTGCAATACCGTAAGAATCTTCTGGTGATGGGGTTAGATCTTCAGTCATAGGAAGCTGATTCTCACCATAGACAGCAATAGAAGAAGTAAAAATAAAACAAGTACACTCGTAGTTAATCGCAGCATTGATTAAATTAATACTGCCGATAAGGTTATTTTCGTAGTTGAACCTCTTGATGAACTGGCTTAACCCTTCAGCTGCGTATGCAGCTAAGTGATAAACATAGCTGAACTTATTCCTTCTAAATATTGATTCTACCAATTTATTATCGGTAATACTCCCATTAATGAACTTCGCATTTTTATTTACATTCTCAATAAATCCACCACTCAAATCATCAAGGACAACCACCTCCACTCCCAGCTTGACTAACTCATCTACAACATGTGAACCAATAAAGCCAGCTCCCCCTGTTACCAGTGCTTTCTTTCCCATTGAAACTCCCTTTCTTAATCAGAATCTCTCTTTTCTCTGTATTCCCCATTAACCAACTTTTCAAACATCTTCTCATATTTATCAATGATACCTTCCCACGTGTAAGAGCTTTTTATTTTTTCTATAGCTTTCTTTCGGTACATCTGGACTACATCTGGATGGTCAATCAGATACTGCATTTTGTTCCGCAAATCTTCAACCGATTTTTCATAAAGAAGCGATGCCTTACCCACAACCTCAGCATTAAAAGGTACATTAAGGGCCAAAACACAATTCCCATAACCAAGAGCTTTAAGAAGAGCAGGATTTGTTCCTCCTACTTCGTTACCGTGAATATAAGCATAACATCCACAGTGAAGCTTTTTAATATGTCCAGGAGTATAAATGGGACCTAAGAACTTAATCCGAGGATCTCTGGTCTTCATCAATTCCTGAATAAAACGACTGCGATAGTTAGCCCCTCCAGCAATCAGAAGTTTCTTATTGGTTTTTACTTTTTCAAATGCTTCTACTGTAACATTCGCATTATTCTCTGGTTCCAGACGGGAGGCTACAAAAAAATATTCTCCTGCTTTTACCCCGTATTGATTGGGGATCTCTGATCGGGTCGAATTCTCTATATGAGCACCATAGGCAATAAAAGTCGACGGAGTGTGAAATTTGTCTTCATAATATTTCTGAATCACTTTGGAATCAGAGACTATCCGGTCGGCAATTAAAGTAGAGATAAACTCACACAGCTGATAATATCGCCTTCCTATCTGACCCCACTTCCTTCTCTTCCATTCCCATCCATCGACATTTAAAGCTATTTTTTTACCGAATAATTTTGGAATGATACATAAAGGAGCAATAGCGGCGTTGAAGATCATCAAGACATCAAAGTTTTGAAATAGAGCATGTAATAAAGAGAAGAAAGCATGCGAAAAAGTCCCTAAACTTTTTGTCTTGAAACAAGGAATACAAATAAGTTTTACACCCTTATATTGGCGAGGATTACCAGCTTCATTACCGTAACGGCAGTAAACACTAACTCTATGTCCACGTTCTACCAGTCCCACAGAAATTTCCTCTGCACATGTCTCAAATCCACCGTATCGAGCAGGAACTCCCCTTGTTCCAATTATAGCAATCTTCATTATCTGCCTTCTCTGCCAAAGAGAATCAAAAACATCTCAATTAGATTTATAAACGAAGATACTCTTTCTAAAATAGCCTAACTCCTCACAGATATTTCCCTTTATAATTAATGATGCTCGACCTTCCGTAAACGGGTAACTCAATGCCCCCTTCTAGCCAATCTTGGAACTAACTCTTCAGCAAAAGTCTCAAATCCACCATAGTTTGCCGGAATTCCGCGAATACCCATTATTGCGATTTCCATCAATAACTCCGAGAACATAATTTCTTATACATCTCTTCCAACTTATTAAAATTCTCATCCCAATTTAATCTCTCTCGTGCGATCACCTGATTTCTTTTAGACATTTTTTCTCTTTCGGATTTACTTTTAACCAACCTGATTATCTTCTCGGCTAATTGTTCTACATTTTTTCGGGGAACTACATAACCATTATCTCTATTGTTTACCCATTCTAAAATTGCAGGGATATCAGTAACTACAACTGGTAAACCACAGGCCATTGCCTCAAGCAAGCACATTGAAGCCCCATCGCTCAAAGAGCTCGACACATAGATGTCTGAGGCAGTAAGATACTTGGGCATTCCTTCAAGAGGAACCCACCCCATGAAATGAACATAATTATCAAGTTGATATTCTCTAATCATACGGTGGAGTTCATTTTCTAAACATCCTCCCCCAATCAATAATACCCGTATCTCTGGACAAGCTTTAACAATCCTTGGCAAGGCCCGAATAAAATATGATATCCCGTAAATTGGTTTAAAGGTTCTATTCATTATGAGAATTACATTACTTTCCCATCCCAATCTTTTCCTTATCATTGACCCATCTATATTAGGATTGAATTGATTTAGTTCCAGTCCCCACGGAAAGACAACTATCTTTTCGGAAGAAAAGCCAGCCATCCTCACTATTTCCTTTTTGACTGTTTCAGCGTCACAGGTAATCATATCTGCATGGTTTATAACATATTTTGTTATCCAACGACAGATAACATAATCTCTGGGCTGTTCAAGAATATCTGTACCCCAGGGCATCGAAAGGTGCGGGTGGAATCCAGAAAGCGCAGCTAAAAGCCCGTCCTTCCAGATGAACCCACTATGGAGAATATCAGGTTTTATTTGTTTGATTATCTTTTGAAAATCAAAAACTTTAGATGCAAAAAGAAACTTTTGTATCTTTTTAAGATATTTCGGTCGCTGATGGATTATATTCAAATTTTGAATGGATGCAATTTCTCGGGGAATATCTTTTCCAGTGTAAGCGACTAAATAAGTTTCATATCCCCTTTCCACTAGTTTACTAAGAAAACGATAATCATGTTCGACTAAGAAATGGGAGAGATAACAAATCCTCATTCATTTAATCCCGTTTTTTTTCTTGTACCATTTAATCGTTTTCTTCATTCCTTCTTCAAAATCTGTGGTGGGCTCCCAACCAAATTCCCGCTTTATCTTTTTACCCGAGACTTCCTTGCCAGCATAATCACCCGGCCGGGCAGGGGTATGTATGATTTTCACGTTATTCCCTACCAGTTTTTGAATCGTCTCGGCTACCTCTTTGACAGTAATTTTCCTTATCCCCTCCAAGTTGTATATTTCATTTTCTGCTTTTTCCCGCATTGCCAGAATATGTGCCTGGGCTAAATCCTCTACATAAATGAAATTCCGGAACTGACTCCCATCACCAGCAATCGTCAAAGGCTCACCAGTAAAGGCTTTCTTTAGAAATATAGGAATAAGCAACTCCTCTCTCATTCTTGGACCATAAGGAATTCCATAACGCAAGGTGGTAAAGGGCTGTTTATAAAGTTCAAAGTAGTCCTGACAGAGGAATTCTGAAGCAATTTTAGAAGAGGTATAGATATGTCCTGCCCCAGGCATATAAAAGGAGCTATCTTCATCAACATCTCTCCCTTTACTCCCACTATATACCCAGACTGTACTGGCGAAAATAACTCTCTTTACTCTGTTCTGTCTAGCTGCTTCTAAAACATTAGCTGTCCCGAGAATATTCAATTCCACCGTATAAACGGGCTGTTCAAAAGCAATATTAACATTGGAAACTGCTGCCAAATGAAAAATATAATCATATCCTTTGGTCGCCTCCAGAACGGCTGAATAATTAGTTACGTCAACATCGGCAAATTCCACATCCTGCCGATGAGGCCTTATCCGATGATCAATAACCAGCACTTCGTGCCCTGCTTTTTTTAAGGCATCAACTACATGAGAACCAATAAAACCTGAACCTCCGGTTACCGCACAATGCATCTTTTGTCTCCTTTTCTCTTTAAGCCCTTTTCAACACTTCTTTCAATGAAGAAAGAACCCAATTCGCTTGCTCTTCTGTCATTCCGGTAAATACTGGCAAGCATATATGTCTCTTACAAATATCCTCAGCGATTGGGAAATCCCCTTCCTTGTGCCCTTCTTTAAATATAGGCTGAAGATGGCAGGGGAGTTCATAGACTTCTCCACTTAATCCCACTTCGTATTTTTCTCTAAGTTCTTTCTTTAATGCCTTGCGATCAACTCCTCGATCCAATAGAGCAATATACTTATAGTAATTGCTCCGACATTTTTCAGGAATTTTTAGAGCTCGAGCTGGAGGAATTTCTGCTAACCCTTCGTCATAGATTTTGGCAATTTCATTTCTTTCTTCAATAAATTCTTCTAAATGCCGGAAATGAGTTAAGCCAATAGCGGCATGTGCCTCACTCATCCGCCAATTATAGCCAAGTTTATCAGAGATATTCATGGTAAAACCAGCTTTGCCTTGATCTCGATACATCATCGCCTCATCCCTGACTTTTTCTGAATCAGTAGCAATCATTCCTCCTTCCCCGCTGGTGATTACCTTGGTCGGATAAAAAGAGAAAGAAGCAGCTATTCCGAAAGTACCAGCCTTTTTCCCATTAAGAGTCGAACCGTGGGCATGGGCAGCGTCTTCAAAAAGAAAAAGATTATTATTATCGCAAAATTTCTTAATCTCTTTCATTTTAGGAGTAACGATCCCAGCAATATGGACAGCTATTACCCCTATAGTTTCTGGTGTAAGTGCTCTTTTTAATCCCTCAACATTTACCCCAAACGTCTGGGGGTCGGCATCAACAAATCTCACATTGCCTCCGGCATGGATTACTGCTGCCGGTGTGGCAAAGAAGGTATTGGTGGGAACCAAAACATCTTTTCTCTTGATTCCGAGAATTCGCAAAGGAATCTCAATCGCACTTGTTCCACTGTTAACCGAGACAGCATATCTCGTCCCAACATATTCAGCGAATTCCTTTTCGAACTCCTTCCCATTTTTTCCCAAGGTTAACTGTCCTGTGGAAAGAGAATCTTTGATTTTATCAAGAATTTCTCTCTTGTCCTCTTCCGAAAAATAAATCTTCGCTGGTGGCACCTTCATCAAGTTATCTCCTTTTCAGCAATTACTAAAAGACTATCGCTCATTTTAAATTTAATAAGCCTATTATTAAGTTTCATTTGAAAAATAAGTTTGCTAAATAATTTTCCTAACCTTCTGTTAATTAGACTAAACCTACTTACCATGTAACCCAGGTCAAAGATTTTTTTATCATATCCAATTTTCAAGACATCAAAACTCGTTTTCTGTAGATACTTTGTTATGGTATCCGGTGAAAAATAAAAGTAATGATCTGGCAAAAATTGTCTCCATTTCTTTCTGAACAATTTGAACCAGATACTTTGAATGTTTGGAATCTCAAGCATTAAAATACCGTCTTTTTTAAGGACCCTGTTTATTTCTTTTAACTCATTCATTGGTGAAGGGATATGCTCCAAGACGTTTAAAGCAATAATTACATCAAAAAAATTATTTTCAAATTTTGCGTTTTTAAGGGTCCCGTTAAAAATATTTAGCACTCCTTTCTCTTTCGCCTTTTGACAGTGTCCAAAATTTATATCAACTCCATAGCAATCATAAACTTCTTTTGCCATTTCTAAAAATACTCCCGGCCCACAGCCCACATCCAGAAGTGTACCCGATTTCTTATAACTTTGAATTATTTTAAGTTTATCAATAAATCTTAAGTCTCTCCATTTTGATTCATATTCAAATGCAAGACCAAGATTTTGATATTTCTTTCCTAATTTGCAACAGATTTCCTGATTTACCTTCCAAGGATTTATAACCAATCCACAATTCTTGCATTTCACTACCGGCCCAGCGGTCAGGACAGGATAGCAAATAATAGATGTTTCATTTTTATGACATAGATCGCAAGTAACGTATTTTTTTTTCATATCAGGATAGCTTCTTTGAATAACTCAAATACATTCTAAATATTTCATAAAAAGACCAAATCAGAAAATAAATCAACATATATAATAATCGATTGAATATACAACCCAGCCAGAAGAATAAAAGTCTTGTGTCAACTTCAAAAAATGTGTGCCAGCCAATATTGGGTCCTGATTTTAGAGTCTTTATTTGATCGATTTTATCATTATTTTTATTATTGTATAAAATATTCTTTCTTCCTACAAAATACATAAATGTATTTACAACAACAACTGCTCCTAAGAGAAGAAATAGGTCTTTTCTAGTCTGAAGGTATAGGGCTGAAGTAATGGCTAGAGGTATAAGTATAAGTTCCAGATGGCAACTGGCACTATCGAGGGCTTTCCCAAACTGTGAGGTCATTCCTTTTGCCCTAGCAAGCCCTCCATCAATATAGTCAAGATAGACACAAAAAATTCCCATAATTGCCCCAATAATCATATACTTATGTTGACCTGAGCCAATTAGAACAATAGAGGTAAGAAAAACTAAAATTCCAAAAATTGTCACTTGATTAGGTTTAATTTTTGTCTTTATTAAACTTCTTACCATCCAAAAAGAAACGTTCCGGTAGGCAAAAAGCCAATTTACCAGACTCAATATTTCTGGAGTTTTTTTCCTTATTCTTTCTCTCAATTCCGCGTCTTTCATCTTACCTTTTCTCGCAGATATAGACCAATTTGGAACCAAAATATTTTAAAGAAGAATCTGATAATTCATATGAAAGAAAACTTGAATATTTACATATATCTGCCCGGTCACCCAATAAGGGCAAGCAAACTGGGAGAAAAAGGTAATAACCCTTTACTTCGTAGTCTACACTCAAATTTCTCAAAATAGCACCTATGTAAAAAGGTGAACGATATTTATGAGGACTTTGTGAAGGCCTAATTTTCTGTATTAATGGGCTGTTCCGGGAAAGATTATATGCCCAGACGGATAATGAACTGACATGAAAAATGTTCAGAATATCAAATGTAATTCTATCTCCATGTCGTGTAACTCGCACCATATCTGATAAAACTCCTTCTCAAAATTATTAATTGGTGATACTTCTTTTCCAAAAATATTATTTTGCTTTTGCAACCTGATTCTTTAACTGTGGTCATATTCACAATTCCTTCAATATTTCTTTAAAACACTCACTAGCTTTCTAAAAAGACCCCATTGCGTAACTAATCTATACAAATGATTCAGATTATCATTCATTCGAATCTTTGCCCTGAGAACACGCGCGAATATTTTATACATTGGTTTATGTCCTCTAAAAACATAGTAATCAAACCATATAAATCTCTTCTCAATCTGCTTCCTTGAAAAACCCGGAAGGTCCAAAACTGCCGTCTTATCCATTTGGGCTATATCCAGAGGTCCTTCCAACAATCCTTCCTGAATGCTCAAATTATGCAAATCAGTACCCGGGTACGGCATAAAAATATAAGTATTGCTTTGATAAGGTTGACATATCCGGTTAACCTTTACTGTTTCTTCGAAATCAGCTATTGTCTCACCCGGGATACCTATTATGCTGTTCATAACGACCGCTAATCCATGCTTTTTAGCTAACATAACGGCGTTTATAATATCCTGATTTGAATAATCCCGCTTTAGTACTTCCCGGCGTAACTTTTCACTTCCGGACTCAAGGCCTATTATTATAAATCTGAAGTTGGCTTTTTTCAATGCAGAAAACAGGTTCTCAATATCAGTATTGCGTGTAATCCTCAGATTTGCCCCAAAGGATATGGGTTCATCAAGTGTCTTGTTAAAGTCTTCAATCTTTGAACATAATTCTAATGCCCATTTTTTATTTACACCCAAAGTCTCAACTTCCAGATAAATTTCCTTTTCTATCATGTATTTATCAACAACTTCCTTTACTTCCTCTACAATATTATCTGGAGATCTTAATCTGACATATGTTCCCGGAGCTAATCTTCTTAAAGCATGATTACAGCAATAAGTACACTGATATGGACAACCGTGGCCTAACAGAAGTGAATGTCTTAACTCCGGCTGTGCTATCCATTCCAGCCACATTTCTCTATCCGGGAAAGGCAGGCTGTCAAGATCTTTTAAAAACGGGCGCGTCGGATTCTTCTCGATTTCAGAACCATATTTGATCCAGAGATTGGAAATACCTGAAGGCTTTTTACCTTTTTCCAATTGTGAAACTAACTCAAGTGTAGCATCAAATCCCTCACTAATGCATAAAGCATCAAAATCATCAGATATGACGTCTTGTGGATTTAAAGATGTATGAATACCGCCAATCAGCAAATAGATATCTGGATAATTGCTTTTTATATATTTTGCTATATTTGCGACCAAGTGATACTCGCTGGTTACTGCAGTAAAACAGATTAATTCTGGACAGAATGTCTTTATGTATTCATTGATGATATTCTTGTTTCCTTCCTCTAAATCCCCACCCAAAACAAGCAGCTTTGTATTATAATGTCGCTGTTTCAATAAAGAAGATAGATAGGAAATACCAAACCGTATATCCTCTGGTTTCTGCAATGGTTTAGTTCGTGACTCGGGGTCAGTTGCTAAACAGACAAAAAGAACATTCATATTTTAACCCTTTCATAACTCGAACCATCTCTGATAAAACTCCTTTGAGATTAAGTAAACACCAACTTGTAGAAATTGAATATACTTTATCAAAAGAGTTATCTTCAAATGGCAAATTTGTTGTTTCCATATCAATTTCATAACATTTCACGGATAGTTCTTCTTTGCACTCATTTGAAACCTCCTCCTTTCTTAGGACAGTACCTCTTAGGATACTCATTTTTGAGGAGACTTCAAGTCAAAATCATAACAAATTATTCTTTTCCTGAGTCCCATAAGGTCTGAAACATTTTGATTCCAAAATTTGTTCCCCTTTTCGGGCATCAAGTAGTTCAAGAAATAGTTTGTGATATTCTGTAAATCCATTGAAATGGACACGCTTCTTCCACCTTTCAGGATATTGTTCTCTGTAGAATTCTTTCCATTTATCTTCTCTTTGCATTCTTTACCCTCACAAATTTCTCAAATAGTTTTTTTAATAGAAAAAGACGCCGAATTACTTTCTTACCAAAAAATAACATTAGTGCGAATAAATATGGTTTATAAGAATATGGAGACATTCTTAATGATATTAATATTTCTTTTTTAGCCTTCTTTAATTCCAGTCTTTTAGCATAAGCTTTGGCAGAAGCAAGATAAACATTACTGGCAACTTTGGGCCAGATATTTCTGGCTAACTCCGGCCTTCTTTGAAATGCCTTTTCTAAAACTCTAAATATTTCTGACTTTGCCTGTTCAATATTCTTCTCAAAATAACTCAAGTCCCTCACTCTATACTTTGTTAATGGGATATCTATAAACTCTACGGGGAAACACTCTGAAATCCTTAACCACATATCCCAATCAGCAGGATGGAATATTTTCTCATCAAATAGTCCTACTTTATTGAAACACTCTCTTCTGACTACCGGGGTTGAATTCATTATGAAATTGTGTAGAACCAATTTCTCAGAAACCATGCCGGAATAACATCGGCCTTTCGAAAGCTGCAAATTATTGCCTTTTTTGTCAATATTTATAGTACGATTATAAACAAATCCTGTCTCTGAATGACTATCTAAGAAATCTACACTAGTCTCTAGTTTTTTGGACAGCCATAAATCATCACAATCAAGAAAAGCTATGTACTTCCCTTTGGAAATTTTGAATCCTGCATTCCGGGCAGTAGCGGCTCCTGCATTTTCTTTATAAATATAAATTATCTGATGACTCTTAATGTACGGCTGCAATAAGTCGTGAGTATTATCCGTAGAGCCATCGTCCACAACAATAATTTCATAATCTTTAAAGGTTTGATTTAAGATACTTTCGACGGTCTCAACTGTATACCGAGCCATATTATATGCTGGAATAATTACACTTACCTTTGGCATAGAAGTTCTTCCCTATTTGTTCTTATTTGTCTCTATGTACTCCCTTAAAGACTTTTCCCAGTAGGGCATAGTGTTAAGCCCGAGCAAATCTAACTTATAATTCCGCATCATCTCTGAGCGAGCCCGAGGAGCAGGTAGAGGAAATTCAGCAGAGTTCACCGGAGTTATTTTCACTTTCCCTTTAAGTCCCATAAACTCAACAATTTTTACTGCAATTTCATATCTTGAGCAGGTGCCTTTATTGCTCATGTGATACAATCCATATCTTTTTGTATTAATTACATTCATCAAATTCTTTGCAAAATCTTTTGTAAAAGTGGGACTGCCAAATTTATCGGCGACTACCTTTAGTTCCGTTTGTCCTCTTTTTAGTTGTTTAACAATTTTATAGACAAACTTTTTATCAATCTCCCATCCACCAACCATCCAGCCCGCTCTAATTATGAAATACCTGGTAAGCAGGTTCTTAACTATAAATTCACCTTGTAGTTTACTATCTCCATAAACATTTGCTGGTTTCGGAATATCAAATTCAGTATAGGGTTCTTGTTTATCACCAAAAGAGACACCGGCGGTACTTATATACAGCATTGGGATATTATACCTCTGGCAGATTAAGGCTACATTTTCTGTGCCCAAGGTATTAACACAATAAGCATGGTCAGGCTGTTTTTCACATAAATCGACATCTGTTTCTGCAGCCAGATGGAAAATGAAATCTGCTTGAGTTTTTTTCACTTGATTTGAGATATCATTGAAATTAGTTACATCTAACCTTTGAATTTCTGGAAGACGTTGATTAATATCTGTCTGGACAACTTCGTGCTCTAACCTTTTCAACTCTGGACAAACCTCACTCCCTAACATTCCTGCTGCCCCAGTTACTAAAATTTTCATTTTCCCTCCTGGTATAATCGTCACCCTTATCTTGACTCCTTTTCCTTCCATGCCTGAGGCGGGTCGCCTCTGGCAACACGGGAAAGGCTCAGGATGGGGCACACTTGTCTTACACAACTCTTTTTCCACGAAAACTATTTTTGGCGATTATTACAGCTATGGCAATTAAAACCCAAAAAAGGTAAAATGCTCCTGTCGAAAGACCGGTCCCTAACGGAAACAAAAATGCAATTATTGACCCCATTAAAGCAATAGCCAAAAATCTGTAGTACCTGCCCTCAGTATTTTTAAAACAATTGAACAAACATCTAAGTACTCTTATAACTATCCAAAGAAATAATACTAAAGCCAAAACACCTGATTCAAGCATCGCATCAGAATACCAATTAACATCGCTTCCTGTTGTAATCAATTTACTCGGCCACGATAAACCGTATCCGAGGATTGGTTTTTGTAGAATTAAGTTTATTACTTCTTTTTGAGTTCTTATTCGCGAGAAAGCTGCACTTACCATTTCATCAGCTTCACTTGGATTATTTAGATAGGCAAAATAAGTAGCAGGATTAAATACAGAGAACATAACCTTTATTCTACTAATTTCGTTTTGCAAAAAAGGTGGTGATAAAAGCAATATAAGCAAAGTGGCCATTATTACAACGAAAATATGTTTCTTGTATACTGGAAATATTACTAATAAACTTGCTAAAAAACCTATTAAGCAAATACGTGATTTAGTAAAATACAGAGCAAGCAAGAAAACAATGGAAGGAATACTCCACAATATTTTTTTTAAACCTATTTTATTGTAAGCCGCTGATAGCAAACTTATTGGAATTAGTAAAATTAAACACATTCCTAGAATTCTACCAGATCCCATAGAAGATTGAATGCGTAATGTCCCTAATCTGGTCAATCGGACCCCATAAGCAGATTGTAATGCAGCACGAACAGGTTTTACAAAAGAAAAAATGTATTGGCCTAGAAAATATTCCACAATCCCGATCACACTAACTAAAGCTAACGAAATAATCAACACAGAAACAACTGTCTTGACCTGTCTCTTTGTACGAATAGTATCAACCACTATATAGAATAATAAATATCCCTCAAGAATAAGTGAAAAAAACTTTAATAAAGAAACTTGTAAGTAGTTTGTTGCTACAAAAACTGAACATAATTGGATTAGGAGTAAGACTAATATGGGTTTATCTAATATCGTTTTTGGCAATATTCTTTCCTTGGTTATTGTCTTTCTAAATATCCATACTAAATAAATAATCCCCAATAAAACCCTTTGTACATTTATTATCGGCAATCCGTATCCTAACGAAGTGCTCAAATCAATACCTAAATATCGAGGAATTAAGGGAAACATAAACAAAGTAAGAAATAAAGCTATTCTAAACCTATACACTGCCAGAAAAGCAAAAAGAGAAACAAAAATTAAGACTGGTATCATATTAATAGATTTAGGGAAACGTACGCTACCGTATCCTATCGAGACTGAGACTGCTATGCAAATTATAACAACCTTGATTTGTTCAATTCTTTCAGGTTTAATACTTATGAAACTTACACTCAATTTTTCACCATGTTTTCTAAAGTTGCTGCAAATTTTTTTGCAATATTATCGTATGAAAACTGTTTCTGTGCCCTCTCTCTACCTGCCTTTCCCATTTTATTACCAACTTCGGGATAATGTAACAGAAATAATACTTTTTTTGCAATCTCTTCTTTTTTCGTTCCATCAACCAAGAATCCAGTCAACCCGTCTTCTATTGCTTCTTGGGCTCCTCCTGAACGCCCACCAATTACCGGAACGCCACAACAGTTTGCTTCCAAAAGCACAATACCAAATCCTTCCTGTTCTTTAGAAATTTCGCCTAATCTATTTGGCATAAGGAATATATCGGCTGCATTATATATCCGGGGAAGTTCTTCGTAAGGCACATCGTCCAGAAATATAACTTTATCATTCAAATAGTACTCTCTAACCAAACACTCAAATTCTTTTTTATATGGCCCTTCTCCTTTTATCAAATAAACAATGTCAGCAAATTCTTTTATTATCAAAGGTAATGCTTCAATCACTCTATCAAAACCTTTTCTTTCAATTAATCTTCCAACTGAAAGCAGTATTTTCTTACCAATCAAATTATATTTTTTTTTGAGCTCAATAACATCAATATTTGGTTTAAATAATTCAGAATCAACACCTGGATAGATAATAGTAATAAGATTTTCCGGAATACCAAGTGAAAGCACTCTTTTTGTTGTTGCCTTACTATTGGCAATTATCCGATCAGCAGATTGCAACCCTTTTTTTAACATATACATAACTGGTTTGTATTTTATGTGCGTTTGAAGTGTTAAAGAAGTTATTCCTTCACCATATACAAAAATAGTATAAGGTTTTTTGCTAACAAACTTTGTTATGTGTGCCAACCATCCATACGGCGGAACAGATTGCCCCCAAACCAGAACATTGTACTTCCCTTTCATTACTTCTTTTAAGACAATATAGAGGACAAAAATAGGATAAATAACATATTTTAAAATCTTAGGTCTTTCAACTCGACTTAATAAACTCAACATTTTACTGCGTTTTATCAAATAATTTTGTTTGTTATCAAACTCTGCTGCAGACAGGTGTGTAGAAGTTAATAGTGTAATTGACATATTATTTTGTCTCTTAATTGATTCGTGTAATACACGATATGAACCACCAGTAGATGGTAAGTAGTCTATTGTTATCACTAAAATATTCAACATAATTTCTGTTTCAAAATTATTTACCTGACATACTTTTAACACTATTTAGTTGTGATTATTTGAGCTATTCTTCACTTAATATTCTATTTCTTTTCAGCAACTACCCATATCGAATCAGCAAAAATAAAATTAAGCGGCGGAAAAAGGGACAATGGATATAAAACAGAGACAGCCCTGTATGCAATCTTTCGCCAATGCAACGGCCTACCAACAAAAACATCAAGAATTATCTTATATCGATTGAAATATTTGCTTATTCTTTTTTTTAACTTCCAATAATTTTGTTCATTAATATGCATTTCTAAAACTGACGGAGTTCTTAGATCCTCCATTTTGGTGCTCAACTTTCTTTTAGTGAATAATCTAAATATCATATTTACATGTCGAGTCCAACATTTATAACCAAAGTATAGATTTGTAGTATTTGGAATAGTATGAATGATTAATTTCCCTCCTGATTTGAGAATTCTCTTTACTTTTTTCAGAACTATATCAAGCTCCCAATCATATAAGTGTTCATAAATATCAAGCATAAAAATACAATCAAACATTTCTGTACTAAATTGAATATCCTTACAATCCATTACTCGATATTCAATAGCATCTTGAGGTATCCCAGGGAAATTCTTTAAGTTCGATTGAGAAATTTCAATAGCATCTTTAGAATAATCAGTTCCAATACCTCTTGCTCCCCTGAGAACACAATGAAGCAGAACCTCGCCTCTGCCGCAACCAATATCCAAAACATTCATTCCTTTCTTTATATTTCCTAATTTGAGTGCTTTTTGAAGTCTCAATGAGAGTATCTTGCCACATGTTTCATTAAATATCTCATAATCCCCACAGTCGCTACGATAATATTCTTTATTGTACAATAATGGAGAAATAGATTTCTTATTAGTCATAATTTTTGAGTTTCTGCGAAAGTGGTTTTTGTCTACTACTTCTATTTAGAATTGAGAGCTGTAATATGTAAACCTATTGCCCAAGAATTACTTTCAAATAATGCATCCTCATAATACATCAATTTATATAGAACTCTATATGAAATCCAATGCAGTGGTTTTAAAAGAAAATAAAAGACTCTTTTATTTTCCTTGAAGTATGTGTAGTAATAATCAAACATATCTTGAATTTGTCCTGCTATATGATAAGAATAAGATACATCAACTAATTTTGAATTATTTTCAACGCAATAGTTAAATATATCTTTATTCGTGAATAAGTGAATATGCCCAGCATATATTTCTTTTAATCGTTGTATAGTAAGTTTAGCTATTCTCATATTTAATGAAAATAATGTGCCCTTTTGATTTTCAATAGGAACAAAAAAATGAACTATAGAATTTGGTTTTAATACCCTGGTTAATTCACTCAACAATAAGTTAGGATTAGAAATATGTTCTAAAACATTAAAGAAAAAGATAAAGTCAAAACTGTTTTCCTTAAAACAAAAATTCTCGGCATCGCAGATTGAATAACTAATCTTATCATCATTCAATTGTACTGTCTCAATAGCCTTCCGACTGATATCGAAGGCGTAGTATTCCAAGTTAGGAAATACTCGTTTCAAAGTCACAATATTTGCACCTCCACCACATCCAACTTCCAATATTCTCAAGGGAAGTGGATTCATTTTCCTAAAATTCTCTAAAAGTCTGACAAGATTAAGAGAAAATACATTTCTTTTGGATAAATCTATTATACCCTTCCCCCAAACATGCTTCTCATAATCCATGCCATAAACTCCAACTATATTTGTAATACAATTAACATACTTCCATTACTTTATTACTTCTAACTCAAAATAAATATCTTCTACCGGGATAATAAAAGCAAATCTGTTTTCATAAGAATTTCTAAAACGGTTAGCAAACCAAAGGATAAATTTATCCAAGAATCTTAAACGCCCACCACATCCCTTTTGATACCTAACTTCCTTTAAACTAAAAGAAAAATCTGAATAACTATACCGAGATAAAGGTTTTCCCTTAATAAAATAATCAAATGAATTAATTCCAAAATAATGTTTATGTGTAGGGTCTGTAAAAGCTGTCCAAGAAGCAAAAAAAGGTACTAATATTTTTACTACCCCACCTGGTGTACAAATACGATGAATTTCTCGCATAACTGCGATAATATCATCAAGGTGTTCAATAATACTTGTTGCTACAATCTCATCAAATTCATTATCCTTAAAAGGGTAAGGAAATATATTCAAATCATGGATTATATCCGCATTTGAAATAGGATTAATATCTAAACCTATACTATTAGGATTCTTATTTTTACCGCACCCGATTTCTAACACTTTCATTTATTTGGACTCTTTATTCATAATTTCTCAACGTCAAGTAGGTAAATAACCAAGTTTTTTCAATTCTTGAGTGACTTGCAATGAATAAGACTGATTTTTACTATTTTCAACAGCTTCTAAAAAACTACATTTTTTTTGTGCTAATTCACATTCTTTAACTAATTTTTGTTTGATAGATTCATTTAATTCAGAAATTAAATTATATTTTTCTTCATAATCATTCTTAATATCAAAAATTTCTAAGCTTCCATCTGTACTCATAATTACTTTGATAAAATCTTTATTAATATAAGAAAATAATGCCTGAGTAGGAATTAAACTTTCAATATCTAAATTCGGATATAATTGCTTAAATTCATTAACAATTATATCTACATTTATAATCTCTGAAATAGCATAATCTCGCCCTTTATCATTAAGTAATGAGAAATCTGGATTATAATGTTTTCCTTTGGAATCAGCCATTTCACATATGGTATGAAAAATATCATGGTTTTGTCTTAATTTGCTATCAATAGTACCTTTTTTAAATCTATTAGGATATTTGACTATTAATGGCACATGCACTACTTCATTATAAAGACTGAATAGATGACCAACATGACCATGCTCTCCCAAGGACTCACCATGGTCACCCATCACTATAATCATAGTCTCTTCGTACTGATTTGATTTCTTCAAATCATCTATCAACTCTTGAAAAAGCCTACCCATAAATACAATTTCAGCATTATATAATTCACGAAGTAACTTAAAATCAATATTATTCCCTGCTGAATTGCAATAATGTGGATAAATATAATCTTGATAATGCATAAATTTCCCTACTAAACCAAACTCTCTGCGAATAGGCTTGGGTGGATTAAAATCATTATGAGTTTGCATAAAATTGACAAAAATAAAAAATGGTGGCTTCAAAGTATCAGAGACCCATTTCTTAACAAATTTCATTCCTTTAACAGTTGTTGGTGTTGAATTAACAATGGTAGCATCATAACTCATACGGTTAACGATTGTCTTAAATGTTCTTTTTGAAAATCTCGGTTTAATAAGATTCTTTAATAGATACCGAGTTTTTCTTAACTTTATTGCTTCACGAATGCATTCCTTACGTAACATATCATCCACGACATCAAGCTGATATCTTTGATATCCTTTGTAAAATATGTCAAATCCTTGATTAAAATCAGTTACATCACTTAGAATTGGACAACTACTATAACAGGCTGTAGTATACCCCGCTTTTTTAAGAATGAGAGGGAGATAATATTTAAATAAAAAAGTATTGTCACCGCCAAAAGCACCATTTTGTGATGGATAAACTCCTGTAAATAAAGACTTATGTGCGGGGATCGAACCTGCATATGTACCAAATGTATACTTATATATTGTTGCCTCTCGGGCAAAAGAACTAAAACTAGGTGTTTGAATCGGTGCCTTTGGGTAAAAATCCAGTAAGTTCTTTGCCCTAAGACCATCTAAAACTAAAAATATAATATTAGGTTTCATCTCTGTAAATACCTTAATAGCTGTTTATTAAGACTCTTCTCTTGAGAAATTCGCTGTCCATAAAGATTTGCTATTTCATTAGGGTCATTTTTGAGGTTATATAATTCTTTTTTGTCAGTAGTTCTATTCCAGATTAATTTCCACTCAGATGATCTTACACAATGAATATTAGGCTTAAATGGTGATGGATGAGGCCCTGAAAGCCCAGCAGTTTCAGAAAAGGCAATTTTTGAATTGGTATCATTTAGATCAATTACAGTACCATCCATCGGTTTACAAAAAGGAACAGGTTTAATTCCATAAATATCTAATAATGTCGGTACGAGATCGACAGAACGAATCATAGAAGGCCATATAAAATTTTTCTGGAATTTTTCCTGAGCTCCTACCATAATTGCCCATATCTTAAGTGTATAATCGTAAATAAATACACCGTAACATAACTCACCCCATTTTTCTCCTAAACTTCCTCCATGGTCACTCATAAAAATCACAATAGTATCATTAATAAAATTTTGTTCAATATACTCCCATAAACTATGAACGTACAAACCACAGCGGTCAATAAGATTGTTATATATTTGGTTGTTTTCCTTAAAATTGGAATAAAAATTTTGATCTGTATAATCATATTTTTTTACAATATTATTTATGATGTATGAATGAATAGCACCATAATGTAGGAAAAGAAAAAAACGTTTGTATTTTTTCATGTGCTTTAAAATACTCATATGCCTACTAATTAGTTCATCGTCATTTTCAGAATATTCTTCGATATTATGAAAACCTTGGTGAGGAAATAGCATTTTTGAAAATGTATCTAACCTATTATAAAAACCATAGTCTTTGAAATGTTGCGCTAACGTATAACAATTGATTTTATCAAATTTAGGAGCACCATAGTACGCATCCACACCATTTTTATATCCATATATACCAGTCAGTATTGAATGAACGGAAGCGACTGTATATGGTGCGTAGGTTATCATTTCAGGAAAAAAGACACCTTGCTTTCTAATTTTAGCTAAAATCGGAAGGCGATTTACCCTGTCTGCTCTAAATTGGTCTAATAAAATAACAATAAGATTTGGCTTTTTATGAAAAAACACCATTTTTCCTTTTTGCTGTAAGATAATTAAAAAAATCTACAAATCTCTTATATAAATCACCGGGTTTTGTAGTGTCATCAATATCTAAAGTTTCTTTTATCATCTTTTTTCTTGGTTGCTGCAGATTAGATAATATCATCTGCTTTAGTTGATCTATGCTTCGAGCAATATGTACAATTGGGGAGTGAATTTGGTCAGCAAATCCATTATTATGCAATTCTTCCGGATCTATCATATAATAATTCTTACCTAACATCAAAGTTTCCAGCGCCCCTGTTGTTTCACCGCCAACAACAAAGTCAGCCCATTCAACATAATCCTTAAAGGCGCCATCTGACTTCACTACAATATCAAGGTTACTTCGTTTTACGACTTCTTGATACCAAATAGCAGTCTCAGCTCCTGGATGAATCTTAAGGATAATCTCTTCAACACCTATAGACCTTAAGAATTTCGACATTTCGATAATATATTCACCAGTGACCATCTCTTTCGCATCAATATGACTACGTGTGGGATTGGCACCTAGCAACAAAACTCTCTTTCCTTGATTCGTACCATAGTCTTTAATGGGAAGATAACGCTCAAAAAATGGTGGTGTCAATCGGTAAATAAACTCTTTTGGGACGCCTACCCTATGATAACCTTCTACCATATGATTTCCCCATACAATTAACCCCTTAAGCACTGATGGACCCTTCTGGAATATATTAGAATAGAGATACCGTTCTGCAAAACCATGCAGCCAAAAATATGTTTCAATTCTTATTTTTGTAGCTACTTCAATCAACAACCTTGAATTAGCACCAATACAGTCGGGAACCACAATAAGACTATAACTTCGTTTTCGTAGTGCTTCCTCAATTGTAATTACTGTCTCAGCTAAATTATCAAAGACAGGAAAAATCACTTGCTGAATTACTTTTACAAAAAGCAGGGAGAAATCAATTCCCTGGTAAATGAAATAATTTTTCCAAAATTTCGTTTTAAACAAATCTTGTAAATCTTTTCTACTATTGGAAATTTGCTCAATCTGTTTTTTTGTAAGTTTCTTTCGAGAAAAAACCAAAGGTCTTACACCTTTCAGTGCAAGTTTGAGTAGATATCTACGCTTGGGAGAAGATCCCAAAGGATAACTCATTCTAAACTTTGCTCGATTTTCTTTTGACCATCTTTCCCATATAGGTCTCTGTGGCGCACCAGCTACTAATAAAATCTCTGGCATTTTAGAATATTTAAAATTTCGACCAATTCTTGCAATAATTTCAAGAACCATTCCAACTATTCGCTTTTTTAGCGGAACCCGAAGCCATCCACTGTGAAAATTAAGGGGCCTTAATCTTTCAACCTCTTCTCCCTTTGAAGGATATACAGTTAACTCAAAGTTAAAATGGTCTTTTAAAATCCGAAATATCATAACCTTTAAATCAAATTCTATATTTCTCTTAATCTTTTCTTCTGGCGATGTAACATAAGCAACTACCGATTCCGGTTTTAAAGTTTTAATAATGTGGTAAAGCGAAACAATAAGTCGAAAATATACTGCTATAACACGCCGCATTCCCAAACTGCATGCACTTGCTAAAGATACTCCTTCAAACTGGCTAAGGTCTTTCCCATTCTTGTCTAGGAACCAGGTAAATTTAAGATCATCAAGCCTATTTATTTGTATGTCTCGTCCTTCATCCCGGTCCACGAAATCATCAAAAACGAGCACTTTTTCACCCTTTTTATTAAGATAATCCCAAGTCATCCAATCATAACAAATAAAAATACATTTAACATTTCGTTGAGTTCGTTCTCTCTCGTAATCAAATCGATTTTCTATAGAGACGATATTTTCCATATTTAACAAATCTTTTCACCGCGTTGTCTATTCTTAAACTAAGGCATCAATCTCATAATACTGAACTTTCATTTGCCTATTCCTGTAAGTCCGGATTACTTCTTCGATTTCAATTTCTTTAAAGTGTGATTTTTTAAGTAAATCTAATGCTACATCTATGCACAAAAAAGTTGCGACTCCATTACCAGCTAGTGGATAGCCCTCTATAATATCAGAGACGGTAAATGGTTCTATTAAATTTCGATGGCTTGCTGTAAAGGAATCACTTTTGAAACCTAAACAATATGAATACAATCGACCACCTGGTCTTAAAACCCGCACACATTCTTTATAAAAATCCAAATGTTCTGACAGCTTGAGGTGCTGGCTGGAATAAATATCAATCACTGCGTCAAATTTACGAGATTTAAAGGGAAGTTGAAGAAAATCGGCATGTTGCAAACCATCCGGCGCACATTGTGTACCATAAAATTCTAACATCTGTTTGCATAATTGTATAGCGCGGGGGCTAATATCAATCCCATAGGCAGAAAAAGCCTCACGAGCTACTGCCAATAGATTAGCTCCACTCCCACATCCAACTTCCAAAATTTTAATTTTGCTCCTTTCATTTTTTGGAATTATGAAAAAGTGTTTTGCAAGAAAGCGTATCATTCCCTCATTTGGATAACGGCGCTGAGCCTCAAATCCTTTTTTACGATATTGTTCATCCCATGTTCCTAACGTTCCAGCATATTCGTTGCGATTCTTCATACCATCCGTTCCTTTAACTTCTGCATACGTTCTTTCATAGTTTTCTCCATGTATTCATAACTGTAAAATTTTTCTCCTCTAAACAATGGCACGGTAAATCCTCCAAACCCTCTTTTGAATTTTGAAATATCCAATTCTTTTTTAGAAGCAACCTCAAATGAAATCCCTTTAGAATATTGCCAGCCTAACTCGTAATATTGAATTCCTTTATTCTTCAAATATTCTATAGTTTTCCATTGTAAGGCATGGGTAATTGGAATATTTTTGAAATCTGGATCATTACAAGCAGATTGAAAATAAGCAAACTCTTTATAAATATTAACAATTCCAAAACCAACAAATTTATCTCTTAATCTGGCAGAAACCAAAATTGAATTATCATTTTTAATCCATTCAAACATAATTTCAAAGGTTTTTGCGGCCCGTGTAATTTTTCCTGCAGCTTTTTTATGTAAAAGTCGATATTGTTCGAAAACTTTATTATTAATATTTTCGCTGTTCCATATTTCTATTTTAAAAGACTTTAACCCTCTGTTAACATCATACTTATGGCCTTTTCGAATTTCTTTCTTTATATCCTCTAAGCTCAAAGATATATTCAGAAGTTGTGTATTAATCGAAATATCAGTATAACCATATTTCTGTAGAAAATTATACGGAGATTCTTTTCTATCAAGGAAATGATGAGACAAAGGATATATCATAAACAAAGAACGTTTGACTCCATTAAGAAGTGCATATCTATCTATTGCTTTAAAAATAAAATCTAAAACCTTTTTTCTTGATTTTTTACTCAAACCATTCTTGAGGGCTGGGGTTGGCGTAAGAAATCCAGAATATGAAAATTCTTTCACAAACTCCTTCTTAAAACGATTTATCTCGATAACTAAAGGGCAGATGGCAATCAATTCATTATTTTCATATACCATAAAAGACTTATTTTCATTTTTGGGTTCCAATTTCATATTTAAGGTATATTCAATCCAAGTTGAGATATGATTAAACCATGCCTCATCGGATTCCAAACAGAATTGATCCCACTCAGCATATCTATCAGGTGACAGAGAAATCATATCCATTAATTAGAATCCTTATAAAATAAATTGCCATTTTTTTATTTATGTTAGTCTTCTGAATCCTTCACTGGCTACCGGCCCTCTCAATAAATCATAAACATTTTCATTTTCAACAGTTTTCTTTAATTTCCCGAACACTATATCAACATTTTCTAAGTATTTTTCGACATTATTTTCATTATGACTGTAAGATACATAAATTCCTTTGGAAGAAGTTAAAAATCCTTTTTCTAACATTTCCTGAACAAATAACGTATGCAAAGCTCTCTTATCTTTATAATCAAATGTAAATAATGGCAACGGCGGAATCCCTTCCACTATTATTTTCAAATCATTCTTTTTTGCCAACGTTGTCCAACCATCTTTTATCATATCTCCTATTTTGCATAGATGAGCCGGAACATTTTTATCAATCATTTTCTTAATTGTAGCAATAGAGGCAACTGGGCCGATTCTTTCTGTCCAATAGGTACTGCTAATAAAAGTTTTCTGAACTATATCCATTATTTCTTCCCTCCCGATAATTGCCCCCATTGGATATCCATTGCTTATGGCTTTACCGAAAACCGCAATATCCGGATTAATCTTATAAATTAAGTGTGCTCCTCCCACGGTAAATCTAAATCCTGATGTAATCTCATCAAAAATAAGTACAGCGTTAATCTTATTAGCAATTTCTCTTATCCTGTGTAGGAAGTTATCTTCAGGCTCATGATGCCTTACAGGTTCCACTACAACTGTCCCAATGTCATTTTTCTTAACAATTTCCTCAAGTTCGTTTATTTTGTTGTAATTAAAAGGAATTGCTGTCCCCTTTAACCCCCTTGGCGTGCCAAGAGGTTTTAAACCAGGAAGTAAGTGTCCATCCAAATTTTTATCATTCGCTAAATTTGCAGAAAGATACCAATCATGCCAACCATGATATCCACAGAAAGCAACCTTATCTTTTTTTGTATAAGCACGAGCAATTCTCACTGCCACAGTCATAGCCTCACCGCCCGTTCTGGCATACCTTACCATATCTGCCCAAGAGTGTAATTTTAAAAGCAACTCTGCTAATTCTACATCTTCTGGACAATTTAATGTATTCATTGAACCATTATTGATTGCTTCCACAACTGCTTTATTTACATCATGGTCTGCATAACCTAATATACATGCCCCAATTCCCATAATTGACATATCAATGAAGCTATTGCCATCCAAATCCCATACTTCAACCCCTTTAGCCTTTTTATAATATGAGGGCCATTGCTCTGGCAAAAACATATCAGAGCGTTTAGACAACAATTGAGATCCACCAGGTATTATTGTTTTCGCTTTGTTCCAAAGTTCATTCCCTTTATTTACTTTCATAATTTTCTTTATCCTTTCTAAATGATTTTTGCCATCCCACATTTCTTTCGATATGCTGATTAATCTTTGCAATATCAGGATTACTTTTTAGAAAAGCAATTATGTCTTGCATTGTAAATAATAATTTGTCATCATGAAAATGTTCAATTATCTTTTTTATTAACAAATAATCTTCTTCATAATCTATTGTTAAGCGATACTTTGATAAATCTATTTTTAGATTATGTCGATATATTTTAAACAAGCCTGGATTTTTCCAAAAATAAAAAGTTAGATGTTCTCTTTCAGAAGGTTTTTTGGCATTTTTCCACGCTTTTTCGAGTAGATTGAATGAAAAAACTTCCACATCCATTCCGTCAGGGTAAGTGCCTGGAGGAGGAACTGTATTAGCCACAAAATCGTATTTAAAGCTATTTTCAAGGTAACAATTTATCACTTCATCAATTACAGCAGGGTCAATTAAAGGACAATCCGAAGTCAATCTAACAATAACTTTTGCTCCAAATAGCTTGGCACATTTATAATATCTATCCAGAACATCCATTTCATTACCGCGAAAACATTGACCATTTTCATCTTTACAAAATATTTCAATCCCATTATCCAAAAGAGATGTAGTAGTAGCAATTACTATTTTATCGATCTTCCCAGCTCTCTTAACCCTTTCAAGCATACAAGATAGAAGAGGACGGCCATTAACTTTCAACAAGACTTTCTTAGGAAGCCTTGTTGAACCTAATCTTGCTTGTATAATTACGCAAACCATTTCAATATCCTAATAATAATTAAATATGGTATTCCTTCTTAAACCACTTATGATACCAGAGTTCTGTAATAGCAGTCTTAAAACCGCAAGATTGATATAATCTTTGTGCCGGTATATTCCTGCCTTGTGTAACAATTTTAATTTTCGAAACACCTTTCTCAAATAACCACTTTATTGCAGCATTTACCAAATGTGTCCCCACCTTTTCCCCAGCAAAATCCCTAGAGACCCCAACCAATCCTATAGTCCCCAAATTATAAGTCTGAACCCTACAGGATATGTATCCGGCTATTTTTCCCTTAATTTCAGCAACTAAGACTATGTCATCAAACTTTCCTCTCGCAGATTTTTTTATCCAATCAGCATAGAATTGTTTATAAATTCCTACAGGAAAATGCCTATCAAAAAAATAACGGCTATGGGTGTAGCTCTCTTGGGCAATTTTCTCTAAAACTGGTTCATCTTCGCTTTTACTCGGTCGTATAATTAATTTATTTTTTTTTGATATTGTGGATGAAATTTTTTCATTCAGACTATTTATATGTTTGAAATCAAGATCAAAAGTAAGTCTTATATCAACAAAATGAAATCCGTATTTTTCTGCCAGGCGCACACTCTCTGGATCATGGCAGTTACATAGATAATAAAGACAATCTATATCCTCCTCTTTGCACTTCTTTAAGGCAAAGTGTACAATATTTTCACGTATTTTCTTTGGGTATAGGTAAGCAATATTAGTATTAAAAAATTTAGTATCCCATTTTAGTTTATCAATAGTCCCTATTAATTCTGTCACACGATCATTTCCTAAGCCATCTATTAAATTCCTTCCAATTGAGGCAATATTATTACGCAACTTAAAATCACTTGCTAGCTTGTGAATCTGCTCAATAACTTTATTAAAAGAAACCTCACACCCCATCTCTAAACCAATAACTGCACCAAGATTATGGAGATTTTTAGCACTTTGCAGCTGATGCTCATATTGGGGAATAACTATTGCTGGTACACCACCAGCCACCGCCTGAAACATGGTTAATCCCCCGGAAACAACAGCCATATCTGCATTAAATAGGAGGTCTGCAAAATTAGAAGGATTTTGACAAAGTTTTATCTTATCATTATCCCTGCACAACTTTTTTAATCCTCGGTAATTGTCGTATAAATTACTCACAACGATATGAAAATTAAATGGTAGGTTTTTCTTTACTAGGATTGAAACGAATTCTTTAGTCAAATTAAAATGATCATATCCACCGAAAGATACAAATATATCAGTACATTTCTGTTTACAAATTTTCTGATTATTGTTTTTAAACGGAAAAACCATATAATCATAACCTTCATATGATCCTTTGCCTGTAGTTAAGATGGGATTTATTGTTATGTCTGCGTATTTTCGACCTTCACCCAGATCATCAAAACTAATTAATATTACACCTGTTTTTTTGATTAAAGACATATAATTTGGATCTGTAGCGAGACGATCTATCACTACAATATCAGGACTGTATTCCACGATAACTTTTAAAGTCGCAAGACTTTCGTCTTCATTAGAGTCAAAAGTGAATACCTTAAAACCTTGCTTGGTAACCTGCTGTGTTGCTCCTTGCAAGTTTCGCATTAAAAAAGCAATATTCACATCAGGGTTTTTTCTTAGAATTTCAGCCGAAACAAGACACCGTGTTACATGGCCCATCCCAATTTCAGGAATATTACCACCATCGCATCTAAAAAGAATTCTTTTTTTCAATTATTTTTCTCTTGAGGAAGTTAACTTTCTTCTACATTAAACTTTTTTGTATATTTTCTTTAAAATGTTACTTATAAAAATTTCTCATAGGATGCAATTTTTGAAAATTCAAATTTCTCTCTACAAATAAAGTGCTCAACTTACGCATTTTTTCTACCATATGTCTACTATTCTGAATAATATTTGAACTTTCTACAACATCTCCTGTAGGCTGATTAACCGGATATAATTTTTCCTTTTTAATACTTTTTAAACGGTATCTTCCCCAATCTATTTTGGCAAACATCACATATTTGAACTCTTTAGAGACAACGGAAATAACATAACTATCCCTCTCTGGGTGCATTAAGGTCTCAGAAATAACCAATCCTTTAAAAACGTTATCTTGCTGAGGAAGGTTTTTAAAATACTCTGGCATTGAAATTCCAAAAGCTGACAAAATTGTTGGAAGAATATCTAAAGATGCATTTCTAGGTTTATCAATCACAAGCGGTTTCTTTCCAAATCGCGTGGGCCATTTTATAATAAAAGGCACGCGAACTCGCTGCTCGTATAAAGCATAGTCTTTATGATTTCCCCATGGGGGCAAATCATTTCCATGATCTCCTGTTAATATCAATAGAGTACTATCGTATTGACCGGATTCCTTTAGGTACGAAATAATATGACCTATTTGATTATCAAGTCGTTTCAAATGTTCAATATATAACTCTAATGATACTTCTTTTTCAGATGCTTTAGCTAATAACTCAACATTTAGCGTCTGTGGCGTCCGTTTATGGTTAAATCTTATGGACGGCGCATGTAACCAATCTATGTGTGAAAATAGGAAGCCATCAACTTCTTTCATGTTCTCTAAGAGACGAATAAGATATCCTGCATCTGGACTTAAATCTGACCAAAAAGGAACATTAAAATATGAATCAAACCCTCTCGACCAACGATACGGTTCCATGCGCGCAACTGCTGTAGCTGCATTAGTACAAAACCCATTCTCTTTTAAGATTTCAGCAAGGGTTCTAATTTTATGACTAAGAGAGTCTCCTTTCGAAAAATAATCTACAATCCCATGTTGTGACGGATAAAGTCCGGTAAGCATTCCTCCCATACTACCCAAGGTTGAATCTCCTTGAGAATACGCTCTCTCATATACAGTACTCTGTGGCATCAATTCATCTATAACAGGAGTTTCAAATTTAACATTATACATTCTACGAAGAAACATTAAATCAGTTAAACTTTCATACGATAGTATAATTGCTTTGTTGCACTTACTGGTACCTTTGCGATGGATAATCTGTGGGGCACTCCAGGCAATACATGGAATATTAGCAGTTGTAATTTTCTTCCCTTTTTTCTCAAAATGAGCACAAAATGAAACTTCAACTTCTTCTCCATTAAATTGAGATAAATCAAGCCAGTAATCTATCCAGTTTTCGCCTAATTTATAATAAATATTAGTCCCATAACCATTCACGGGAAAACGAAAAGAAATTGATTTTTTCTTATTTTTTTCTTGGACTGAAATAATTGTTGTCACAACACACTCGGCACTTAGTAAACCTGAGTCTATATTCTGCAAAAGCACTACTCCAACTTTAAACATCATATTATTCCCAACATATTCTCGCGCTGACACAAACTGGCATGGAACACTTATAACAGAAGGTCGTGAGTCATTACGAACCTTTATATCAAAATATTCTGCGTTATGTAAAGTAATATATCCACTATAATTCAAAGTTCTCTTAACCAATGGCAAATAAATAATCGTAGAAAACCATTTAATAAATCGCAAAATTAGACGTATCAGCATCGAAGGACGTAGTGAATTTTTCTTTTTTGCGTTATGTCCTAGAATCCTAAATAGGAGAGCTTCAAGTGATAAAAAATATTTAAGAATTATGTATTTTTTACCTTCGCCAAAATGCGAGTAAGGAACTATACACTCATTTATATCATGTTGGAAAATAAGCTTATTCATTTGGCTAGCTTCAACTCTCTTCTTACTGTTGTTAATACAAATTGCAACTCTTTCCTGAAATGAAGGATCCAAGCTGCATTTAAAAGTAAAACCAATATACCATTCCTAAGAGAAATTAGAGTTTTCTCTTTAAAAACAAAAAATGCTAAAAGAAATAGAAAAATAGGTAAGAACAACTTAAGGTAAAAAAACGTTTCAGGAAAACGCATATATATACGATGAGATAAACTGAAATAAAAAATTGTCTGAACTGTATTGGCTATTAATGTTCCTATAGCAACACCTACAATTCCAAACCCTATTTTTAATAGATATATACTAACAATTAAGTTTATTCCGGCTGAAATAAAAAGAGTAATAGTAACATATTTCTGTTTTCTAACTCTTGGGGAACCCAACAGTAATGTTTGTAACCAAGGAATTGCTATTACATACGCAACAATTAAAAGAATTTTCAAAACAATTATTGAATCAACATATTCGGGCAAAATAAACCTTATCAACGGACAAAAAATAATTGCATTTAAATAAACTAGTCCTCCAGCAGCCGCTACACCCCCGGTATAATCTTTAATTCGTTCTGCTAAGTTAAACAAAATCTTTTCTTTACCAAGCAATTCAAAAAAATATGGGGAAACAACTTCTCCTATTGAACGAGTTGCTATTCTTAAATGATAAGTAATGTTAGCGGCAAAACTAAAAATTCCTAATGCTTCTAATGGCAAATAGAGGGAGATAATAGTTCTATCTGAGAATCTAATAAGGTACCAACCGATATCTGCTAAAAAAAAGGGTAAAGCATATAAAAATGTTTTCTTTAACTCTACTCCATTAATACTGAACTTAGGTCTAACACTAGATTTACAAAAATAAATACTTTGCACTACTATTACCGCTGCGAGTTCTGCCAAAAACACTCCATAAATCTTCCAATAAAATATAGTTGAAAGAACCAATATTAAAGACAAAACCGGTTGCAAGACATTCAGCATTGAGATAAGTTTAAACCGTTTGTCAATATAATTTACTGTATTAAAAAAACCACCAATCAAAATAAAAAAATGCTGGAAAGCAGTTATGCTAAAGCAAAATATCATTAACTTTTGTAACCCTATATCTTCTCTTTTGAAAACAAAAGGAATAACAAAAGTAGCTATTGTTCCCGATACAGCGGAAATAGTAAGGAAACTAAAGGTATTATTTTCTAACGTTCTAAGTTTATTTTCTTCTCTTTTGCCTTTCATATCAAGCGTCAAACGAAAATATGCTCCACCCATACTCATACTCGAAAATCCTAATCCAACTTTTATCAAACGTAATAGACTGATGATTCCATACATTTTAGGTCCAAGGTATCCTGGAACAAGAAATCCTCTCACGAGGACTACAATGAATGAAATGAACTTAGAGCCAAAAACATAAATAAAGTTCTTAACTTTACTTTCAGCCATTTTTATCCACTATTAATTTGAAAATCTTCTCTACATCTAATTTGTTAGTAACTGATACCGTAACCTGTCTCTTTTACCAAATAGTCCATCCGCCATCTATAATTAGATTATGTCCGGTAACATAATCTGAAGCTTTTGAAGCCAAGTAAACTACAGCTCCTTTAATATCAGTCTCGCTACCCATTTTACCTAACGGAGTCTTAGAACAATAATTCTCTACAAATTCCGGTGATTGTTTATTAAAAATACCGCCTGGGCTGATACAGTTCACACGAATATTATACTTTGCTAAATGAACGGCCAAATACCTCGTTAAACTAATTACTCCGGCTTTTGTAATGCCATATACTTCTGAACTATTCCTACCTGAATCAGCATATATTCTGGGATCAGGGCTAACTACCCCATAAATAGAGCCAATATTGATGATATTTCCTTCCTTCTGTTTCATCATTTGCTTACTAATAATCTGAGAACACAAAAATACACCATTTATATTAACTTTTATTACCTTATCAAATTCGTTAAGCTTCCTTTTTTCAAAAGGCGTAACTACAGCGATACCGGCATTATTAACCAATATATCAATTCTGCCAAATTTCTTTATTGTCAAAGCAGTCATTTTCTTTACAGATTCTTTTTTAGTCACATCTAATTCTACTCCAATACATCGAGGACTATTCTTATTAATTGTTCTTGCTTTCTCTTGACATTCTGATAAATTTAAATCAGCAATAATAACATCTGCACCTGCCTCAAGAAGGGCTTTTGCTATTTGTGTACCTAACTGACCCACCGCACCGGTTACAATGGCAACTTTTCCTTTTAGATTAAATAACTTTTGAATATGCATTATACCTTATCCTTTCTTCTAAAAAGCTGAATAAACTATATTTCAGTAATTAATTCTCCTATATGGCAAAGTAGCCTTTTCAGCCTCGAAGAATCTAATCTTATTTGAGCCAAGAATTTTCTCAATTTTTCGAATTTCTAAAACCATTTTCGTCAGGTCGTTTGCATCAGCAGACATTTTGTGGTCGGGACCTTCCCAATTCTTATCAAGAGTAAAATGTTTCTCAATAATAGTGGCTCCCGTAGCCATAGCTAAAATAGGAACTCTTATTCCTAAAGTATGATCAGAATATCCAATTGGACAATTATAATTTTTTTTCAATGTCTTTATCACATTCAAACTCGCATCCTCTTCATTGGTAGGATATGCTGAAATACAATGTAATAAGCAATATTCCACACTATTCTTTTCAAACAATTCCACTGCTTTATCAACTTCATCTTTATTTGCCATTCCAGTAGAAACAATCAATGGCACTCCTACACTCGCTGCATTCCTTAATAATTTAAGATTAACAATATCGAATGAAGCAATCTTAATAGCAGGAATTCCTAAATCTATCAAAAGCTTAATACTTTTTTCGTCAAAAGGCGTGGAAAAGAAAATGACATTATGTTCTCTAGCGACTTCCATAAGTTCTTGATGGTCTTCTCTGCTTAATTCACAATTCTTTAATAAATCAAAAATCGGACTATTGTGACTCACACGTTCCTCGGTCTTATAAGTCTGAAATTTCACTGCATCAACACCACACTTAGAGGCAGCAATAACAAGTTCCTTAGCTACTTCTAATTTACCTCCATGATTTATTCCTGCTTCAGCAACAATAAAAGTAGGCATACCTTCGCCAATTATCTTATTGCCAATTTTGACATTCTTCATCCACTGGGTCTCCTTTTCAAATAAAAACTTATTCTAAGATTCTTTTTACTGCATCAATTACATCGTCTACATCTTCGTGAATTAACTTTGGAGACAACGGTAATGAAACTGTCCTATCAGAAATAAATTCGGCATTAGGAAAATCGCCTACTTTATAACCAAAGACTTTTTGATAATATGGCTGTAAATGTAAAGCAATGTAATGAACACCTACGCCGATATTTTGTTTTGTCATTCTATCTAAAAATTCATCTCTTGTTATCTTCAAATTATCAATATCAAGTAATAAAGTATATAGATGACATGCATGTCTCGTCTCATGCTCAACAGATGCAGGTGTAAATACTAGTAAATTTTTAAAGGCTTCCTTATAGCGATTCCAAATTTCCTGGCGTCTTCTCCAGTATTTTTCTACCCTCGGTAATTGATGAATACCAATAGCAGCTTGAAGATCCATCATATTATATTTAAAACCAGCATAGACCACATGGTAATGCTTATAGCCGGAATCGCTAAAACGTTTCCAGGCATCTTTACTCATACCATGCAATCCAAGTATTTTTATTTGATTGGCATAATCTTCATTATCGGTTATGACCATTCCTCCTTCACCGGTCACAATATTCTTGGTTACATAAAAACTAAAACACCCCAGTTCTCCAAAAGTTCCGGCTTTTTTTCCGTGATATTCGGTTTCAATGGCGTGAGCGCAATCTTCTATGACTTTTAGATTATACTTTTTCGCAATATCCATAATAGCATTCATATTACAGGCACGTCCGGCAAAATGAACCGGAACAATTGCTTTTGTCTTAGAAGTAATTCTTCTTTCAACATCTTCGGGGTCTATATTCATTGTATCTTTTTCGCAATCTACAAAAACGGGTCTTCCGCCAGCATGAATTACAGCATTAGCTGTAGAAGTAAAAGTCATAGTTGGCACAACTACTTCATCTCCCGGTTTTATACCTATGGCAAGCATCGAAAGATGCAATGCCGCAGTACAGGAATTTAATGCCACCGCAAATCTGCTGCTTCTATATTCTTTAAACATTTCCTCGAATTTATGAACCTTTGGACCTGTACCTAACCAACCAGACTTCAAAGAAGCGACTACCTCATCAATTTCTGATTGTTCAATTAAAGGACTTCCAAATACTAAAAAGTTTTTTCTCATAATTTCACCTCAAGTCTAGCCCATCAGTTAATGATATCTACCTTTCACCGGCTTATAATTCCAGAGCAAAGCCATCAAGATAGCAGCAATAAACGCTCCAGCAATCCAAAAGTAAAAAGCGGCATTCCAGCTATATCTATCAATCAACAAACCCGAACCTATACCTGTCAAGGCTGCACCAATATAGCCGAAACAGTCAATAAACCCTGCTGCTGATGCTGCTGCTTTTCTGGTCCCAAAATCCATAGCTATAGTTCCCACCATCAAAACATGCGGACCGTAAGTCATAAAACCAATTACAAGAAGACAGGTAAAACTTAAAACCCAGCGGTCAACCGGAATACGAGGAAATAACCAGGCAAAAAGCCCAAGAAATATTAGCATTACCATTGCTACTGGTGCCCTTCTTGATTCAAAAAATCTATCCGTAATCCAGCCGGCAAGAATCGCTCCCAAACATCCGGCCACAGGAATCGCTATTGCTTTATAAGCTGCTGTGGAAATAGCTGCCTTTTGAACCTCAAACATATACGTAGGAGCCCAGCTCATAAATCCATAGCGAATAATATTTAAACAGAAAAGCCCGAAGGCTACTACCCAGATTCTTGGATTTTTCAAAACGGTAGCCAAAGTACTAGACAATCCTATATAATGATCTTTCCTGATCTCACCTGTAACTTCAATCCCGGCACTCTCCTCTTCAATTGTAGGAAGACCAACTTCTTCCGGTGCATTTCTTCCCCGAATATACCAGTGAATTGCCAAAAGGATAACAATAATTCCTGGAATCCAGAATGCCCACCTCCAACCCAAAAGGCCAACCACAAAACCAGCCAAGGCCCAAGAATAAGCATTACCAATTTGATAAGACGTGCCAAGTAAACCTGACATCTTTCCTCTCTTTTCAGGAGGAAACCAGTTAGCCACAGTTTTAACGCTTGGGCCCCAGCCCATTGATTGGAAAAATCCGTTGAGCCCCCAAATAATCATCATTGCTGTTATAACACTTGAAAAGCCAAAAATAATACTCAATACCCCTGAAACCAAAAGTCCAAAACTGATGAGTCTCCTTGCTCCAAACCTATCCCCAAGCTGACCGTTGATAAACTGCCCTGCGGCATAAGTAATGAAAAGACCGGTGAGAAGCCCTCCCATCACTGTTTTGGAATAACCAAATTCTTTCATTATTCCGGGAATAGCAATTGACATATTTACCCGGACCAAGTAAAATGCGCTATAAGTAATCCAGACAGAAATGAATACCCTTTTTCGCCAATACTTTAATAGGTCAGATGTTTTCTGGTTTGTATTCATATCTAAGTCTAAAATCCCTTTTTATCCAAAATAGAATTATTGTTTAATCTTTCAAAATCCTGAACAGTATCTATTTCAGCCCATCCTTTTTCAACGATTACACAGTTAATCTTTATCCCATAATCAACCATATCCTGAAATATATCAGTCAAATATGCTTTTTCAAATACAGAAGCTCTTTGAAATGATTTTTCAGTATAAATTTGCTTTAGTCGATTAAAATACCTTTTAAAAATAAGTGCTCCTTTCTTTGAGCACCTCATCATTCCAATAAATTCACCGTGAACAGCATCTTTATCTGGCAGAATCTTGCCGATTTTAACCACATCATTGTTAGCATCAAAAATGACATTTTCAGCCTCTTCAATTGGATGTTCTGTTCTGCCTTCATAATATCCTCTCCAATCTATGTCAACTACTATGGAGATATCTTCTTTATTATCAAGTAATCGCTTTACTATGCTTTTATCATAATAGATATCTGAGTAAGCTGCTATAAATTCGTTGTTCATTTCTTCCTCTGCACAAAACAAAGAATGTAGGATATTGTTATTTTGGTAATTATCATTAATGTAATAAATCAGGTCAGGATAATTTATCACTTCTTTTTTATATCCTTTGATTACTACTATTCTATCTATGCCAGCTCCTCTTAAGGCATCAATCTGGTGTTGAAGTAATACTTTACCTTTATATTGCAACATACACTTAGGCTTATCATTGGTTAAAGGATTTAGACGTGATCCTATTCCTGCCGCTATGATTATTGCTTTCATCTTTTCTTCCCCTTTTTAACATTTAGAAAATAGAAATTCTGCAAAGATAAGAGCCATCATGTCCCGTAATAAATGCTTTCTTCATTCCCCATTCTCGCTTTAGGTTATTTTTTAAGCAATTTTTTCCCCAATATCCAGCATCAATAATGGCTATATTTCTGGCCAAGTCTATCTCCTTATTGTGTTGTTATTGGTTCACCCTCACCTCAATCCTCCCCCATCAAGGGGGAGGAATGCTATGCCTTTATTACCTTTGAAGACGACTCTTTAATGGCGTTACGTGTATCAACAATAAGATTAGCATTTTTTAGTATCCATTTATAATCATACACAGAGTGATTGGTAACAATAAGAAGACAATCATACCTTTTGATAGATTTTTCTGTAAGTTCTACAGACTTCATATGAAATTTATACTTTCTCGTTTCCGGTAGTAAAGGAATATAAGGGTCATTGTAATCAATTGTAGCTCCTTTATTTGAAAGAAGCTTGATAAGCTTCAGGGAAGGAGACTCTCTTGTATCATCTACATCCTTTTTATAAGCAACCCCCAAAATAAGTATTTTCGAGCCTTTAACGCTTTTTCCTCTTTTATTTAGAGCATCTACCACTTTTTCAACTACATAATATGGGATGGAGATGTTTACCTCACCGGCAAGCTCTATGAACCTTGTGGCCAAATCATATTCCCTTGCCTTCCAGGTAAGATTAAAATGGATCAATGGGAATGCAGTGTCCTCCAAGTCCTGGGCCAGGATAAAAAACCTTAAAGCCAAAGGGCTTTGTTTTAGCCGCCTCTATTACCTCCCAGATATCTATTCCCATCCTATCAAAGACCATCTTTAATTCGTTAACCATAGCAATGTTAACTGCTCTATAGATATTCTCAAGGAGCTTTGTTGCCTCAGCTACCTTTGTAGAAGATGCAGGAACTACCCTTTCTACTATTTTCGAGTAGAGAGCTATACCTACCTTAAGACATTCTGGGGAGACTCCACCTATAATTTTGGGTATAGCTCTGCTAGTGTACTTTTCATTGCCAGGGTCTTCCCTTTCGGGAGAAAAGATGAGAAAAAAATCCTTTCCTACTTTCAAGTTCCTTCTCTCAAGAATAGGTAAAATTAGTTCCTCAGTAGTACCAGGATAGGTGGTAGATTCCAGAGATATAAGCTGAGATGGTCTTAAGTATTTAGCCACATTTTTGCTGTTTTCTCTACATATTGCATATCCGGCTCTCTTTTATCTGTAAGAGGAGTAGGCACACAGATAATTATAACATCAACTTCAGAGAGTCTTGAGGTATCTTCTGTAGCGGTAAATATTGGTTTGGCGGGAGAAAGAAAAGGGGCAATCCTTGAAGATGGGATGTATTTAATGTAAGATTTGCCCTGTTTTAGCATCTTTACCTTTTTTAAGTCTGAATCAAAACCTATTACCTCAAAATTTTCCTGGCAAAATCTCAAGGCAAGGGGTAACCCCACATAACCAAGGCCAATAATCCCAATTTTAGCTGAGCGTTCCTCAATTTTGGATAATAAGTCTATTTTCATAAAAGATTGCCTAATTCAATCTAGCTCATGGCAAATTAGCTCATAGCAATTTAGCTGATAGTTCATAGCTCATTGCTCATAGCGAGTTCAAAACCAAATTCAAATACCTGATAGGAAATTCAAAAAACTAAAATACTGAGAAGTTGGGTCCCTAGAGTTTAATCTTATCAGGTATACTTGGTTTCCA
>SDBT01001907.1_pt1 | contig 37434 bp, 44 predicted proteins | sample 2277101 | NCBI WGS metagenome assembly SDBT01 (sample SAMN10404973, study PRJNA504765) | marine sediment metagenome | isolation source: marine sediment core GS10_PC15, 103 cmbsf | place: Arctic Ocean: Southern Knipovich Ridge | collected 2010 | reverse complement strand
GAATAAAAGCTGGGTGCGCATAGTTGTAGAAAAGCCATTTGGTAATGACCTTGAGTCAGCGTTAGATCTAGAAGAATCACTTCATCATTGCTTTGAGGAACAACAAATCTATCGGATCGATCATTATTTGGGAAAAGAAACTGTGCAAAATATTCTCGTTTTCCGTTTTGCAAATGGTATTTTTGAGCCTTTATGGAATAGACACTATGTTGATCATGTGCAAATAACAGTTGCCGAAACTGTTGGTGTAGAGACTAGAGCGGGTTATTTTGATAATTCTGGTGTTATTCGTGATATGTTCGCAAACCATATGCTGCAATTATTGACGTTGACAGCTATGGAAGCACCATACGCGTTTAATGCTAATTCAGTCCGAGATGAAAAAATGAAGGTATTAAGATCATTGAGACCTATGAATGATAAAGAAGTAATGCATAACACGGTACGAGGACAGTACGGGAAAAATATCCAAGGTAACAATAAAATAAAAGGATATTTGGAAGAAGAGCGTGTACGCAGCAATTCAACAACTGAAACTTACATGGCGGCAAAGATTTTCATTGACAATTGGCGTTGGGCAAATGTACCTTTTTATCTGAGAAGTGGAAAAATGTTGCCAAATCGAGCAACCGAAATAGCCATACAATTCAAGCAAGTACCATTATCTTTATTCAATTGGAAAAATATGGCAGGTGACGCACCAAATGTTCTTGTTCTACGGCTTCAGCCTGATGAAGGGATCAATTTATCATTTGGTGCAAAAAAACCCGGACAAACTAACCAGATCTCTCCTGTAGTTATGGAATTTTGTTATAAAGAAGCATTTGGCGAAATACCGCCTGAGGCATATGAAAGGCTTCTGTTAGACTGTATCCATGGAGACCAAACATTATTTACTCGAAATGATGAAGTTTTAGAACAATGGAGATATGTATCTGGGATTATTAATGCGTGGGGAGAAGATCCAACACTGAAATTACCCCAATATCCAGCCGGAACATGGGGGCCTGTTGATGCTCGAGATTTTATAGAGAAAGATGGGCGCGTATGGAGAGAACCATCATAAGAAAAATCAAATAGATCTTTTACAATTTGGGCAATTTGAGTCATTTTGTGCTAATACATAGCCACAATTCTTACATGTTCTGGGTTGTGAATTCCCAAGAGGAGCGCCGCAAGCATCGCAACTCGGTGCACCGACAGGGTTAGCAGTCTGGCAGTACAAGCAAACAATCCGTTTTAATCGCTCAGATAACTGATAGCCGCTCCCGATTGTTTTTGCATTTGAACTTAACACCTGCCAGATATCATCCGTAAGTTGTAAATATTCAAAATCCTGAGCTATATCATCAATACGGTGTAAAAGGTTAAAAGGATTTTTTATTGCAGCCAATGCAGAGAAACCTAAACTAGCTGCGATTCCCAACCACTGCTGTTCTCCCACTGAAACGACAACCCCGTCAGTAAATTGCTGCAAAGTAACGCCGACAGCAGTTTGCCCACCGGACTGCGCATTCCTTTTGGATCGTATTTGCACTGCAACCCTATCTTCAGAGCCAATTTTATGAACTTCAAGATTTCCTTGATTAAAGTGTAATAAAAGGATTGAAGCCAAATCATCAGGAGTAAAATTTCCGTGAAATATTTTTCGGGCCATTTTTCTTTGCGTTATAATCTTTTATCCAAAGGTTTGAGATGAGTAAAAAAATCACCACACTATTTTCAATTGCATTTATATCACTAATCGTATTGTTGCTTATTGCAAAACCAGTTGCTGCTGGTGAACTGATCGCTCAACAACCAACTGTTGCCATACCCACTGTTACTGGAACTCCTGAAGGTGTTACTGCAACAGTTCTTTTAGACCAAGAAGATCCTGTCAATGTCAGGTCTGGGCCAGGAGTGTTTTTCGATAAAGTAGGTGTACTGCTTCCAGGGCAAAAGGTTTCAGTTTCTGGACGATCTGCTGGAGGAGATTGGGTGATGATTGTTTATCCGGGTGCTCCAGATAATTATGGATGGGTATACTCACCGGTTATATATATATCGCCTGGAGAATTACAAATCATTGAACCCCCTTCAACACCTACCCCTGAAGTGACCCAAACTATCAATCCCACTTTAGCAGCACAATTTATCACTACACCCAACCCTACTCGAATGCCAACCTATACTCCGGGAGATCCACTTTTGGTACCAAAGTATACTGATACGTACCAAACATCATTCTTGGGGGGAATTCCGATGGGGCTGGTAATCATAATTCTAGCGGGACTTGGCGGACTGTTAGCATTATTTTCATTCATCCGCTCACGTTAGATTCAGCTGCTTCTAATAGTTTACCTGGAATTTTACTGGCTCGAATCCAGCGCCCAACTCTTCTTGAAATTGAGTAGGCATGAGAGATTTCTTTAATCTTTTCTTTGGCGGAAATTTCTCCTAATTCAATCATTTAATCAACATCAACATCGTCAATCATAGTGTGTTTATATACGGATGGATTAATTAATACATCTGGTTTATCCTCTTTTAATCTTAACCATGCGATCATATTCATCATCAGTTCAAGTGATTGTATGAAAGATTCTAATGCTTTCCCTAAACGCATCTGGTTGAATTGATGTACCACAAACTGCGGCACGGGCACAAAAGAAGGAACCTCATATTTGGGTAACGAAGACCATTTATCTGGAGGGGCCGATAAACTGATCGCTAATACCGGTACATATTACCTCAACCAGCGAGCGATATTTACTGGAATAGGGTTTAGTACAGCACCATCAACAAGGTTTTTATCATTATGAATGTATGCTGGAAAAATACCGGGTATAGTGGTAGTAGCTTTAACTGCATCAATTATTTTTCCTGAATTAATTATGTATTCTGAACCAGTTTTACTGTCAACTGTAGTGACCGCAAATGGGATTTTTACTTCATCAAATGTTTTTTCCCTAAATATTTATCAATAATGCATACAATCCACCCAATCCTAACAAGGAAGGTGCTTCTTTCGTATTTAGCGTGAAGAGTTTTGCGTAATTTAAAGAACGTGCAAAGGATTCAATTTCTGCTGTTGAATAACCAACTGCATATAGAGAACCTACGATACCTCCAGCGCTTGTACCTGCAATAGTTGATGGTTGGTATCCATACTTTTCAAGTTGTTTTATGACACCAATATGAGCAAAACCTTTTGTCCCTCCACCGCCTAATGCAAGTGTTATATTTTTCATTATATTAAAAAGTTAAAAAATTACTTTAGTTTCCATATCGTTCTGCAAATAATTATATGAAATAAAATAAGAAATTTGAAAAATTGGTAAATCCAGGAATTGAAGCCATATAATTATTCAAGGATGTTAAAATTACATAATGGGTAAAAAAGTGATTGCGACGAACCGGAAAGCAAAATATGAATATTTTTTGCTTGATAATTTTGAGGCGGGTATTGTATTGAAAGGAAGTGAAATTAAATCTATTCGTGCTCGTCAGATCAGTATTGCGGAAGCCTACGTGCAAACAGATGGAAGAGAAGCATGGTTGATCAATGCGCACATAGCACCATATGATCCGGCTAGCCGGCAAAATCATGATCCAAAAAGAAAGAGGAAGTTACTTCTTAATAAAAAGGAAATAGGAAAAATTTGGAGGGGTATTCAACAAAAAGGATTAACGGTCATTCCCACGGAAATTTATCTGCGCAATGGTTTGGCAAAGATTAATATTTACCTCGCAAAGGGGAAGAAGCTATATGATAAACGCAGGGAAATTGCGAAAAAAGACATGCAACGTGAAATGGATAGACGATATAAGTAATAACCAAAAAGAGAGAATAAATGATCAAAATCACCGGCAATAACCTGACCATAGAAGATCTGACTGAAATCGCAAGGTCAAATATTGAAATTCAACTCAGCAAACCCGCTTATAAGCAGATTCAATCTTCTCATGAGAAATTAATGCACTTTGTTGAAACAACAAAACTACTTTATGGAATTAATACAGGGTATGGGATATTCTCTGATAAACGAATTTCTTTAGATGAAAGTAAACGATTAAACCGCAATTTGATCTTCAGCCATGCGGTTGGAACTGGAGAGTCCTTACCCGAAGAAATTGTTAGGGCAGCAATGGCAGTTCGCATCAATGCGCTTGCGAAAGGTCTATCAGGAGTTAAACTAAAGATCGTTACTACACTTATAGAGATGCTTAATAAAGGGGTGATCCCTCAGGTTTTCTCAAAAGGATCACTGGGTTCTTCAGGTGATCTTTGTATGCTTGCTCAGCTTGGGCTGGTACTATTGCGAAGTGATATAGACTCGGAAAAGGACTCTGGTAAAGTTTTTTATAAGGGAAAGCTGGTCACTGGTAAAGAAGCAATGCAAAATGCGGGGATAGAAAGGATCGAATTCTCACACAAAGATGGATTAGCGTTAATCAATGGTGCTACTTTTTCAGCCGCTATAACAGCTCTTTGCATTGCAGACGCGAACGCATTGTCAAAAATTGCTAATGCGGCATTGGCGTTAAGTCTGGAGGCAATGTGCGGTAGATCAGATGCTTTCCACAGTGATATACAGAAAGCCAGAAATATTCAAGGGCAAATTGAGTCTGCTGCTGATATTCGAAAGATCATAAAAGGAAGCTCTTTCATAGACAGTTTAGATCAGGTCCAAGACGCATATTCTTTAAGATGTTCTCCGCAGGTTCATGGTGTTATCCAAGAAACAGAAAAGTTTGTTAGAGGACTCATCACCAATGAAATAAACGCGGCTACTGATAACCCTTTGCTTGTTAGAGGAGATAAATTCATTTCAGGTGGCAACTTTCATGGTGAACCCGTTGGTTTTGCAGCGGATTTTTTGAGTATAGCTATGACAGAATTGGGCGCTATTTCAGAAAGACGTACTTTTCGGATATTAGATAAAAATTTAAATAATGGCCTTCCAGCGATGCTGGTTGATTCTTCTGAGGACGAAGGGCTTAATTCAGGTGTTATGATTCTGCAGTATACCGCTGCCGCATTAGCATTGGAAAGTCAAACTCTTGCAACACCAGATTCTATAAAATCGTTGCCTACATCTGCAAATCAGGAAGATCATAATGCGAATGCGTATAATGCGGCAATAAATTTATGGAAGATCATAAGGAATACCACAAAAATATTAGCAATAGAGATGTATATTTCATCCCGAGGAATAGATTTACGAAAAAAGATCACACCAAAGGGGAAAATGGGTGCCGGAACACAAGAAATATACACATCGATTAGAGATCTATTTCCGTACCATGCGAATGATATGCAGTGGGGAAGGGAATTGGAATCTTTATATGATTTGTTAATTAATGGAAGTGGTTTGAAGGATAAGATCCTTTCTGTTTTCGATTGACAGAAATCAAAAATCAAGGTATTAAATAGATATGTTAGATAATAATACTCCAATTAACCGCAGGCGTTTCTTAGAAAAATCTCTCATGGGGTTAGGGGGAATAGCTTTATTGCCGTCTGTGAATCTAAGAACGCTTGGATTAGATGAATGGCCAGAGGGAAAATATTTAGGTAGAAATACTGTTTATCTGCCAAGTGCGTTACCAATCAGAAGTAAACCGACAGTTGACGGTTCGGTTGTTCGATATCTAATTGAGGATGATTGCGTGGTATGGTTACGAGAAGTAGTTGGAGAATCCCCTGTGGGAAGATCAAGTAAGAAATGGGTGGAGACACCTGAAGGATATGTTTATTGTCCTAGTTTGCAAAAGGTCGTGTACCTTCCAAATGAGCCAATCACCGAATTACCTGTTTATGGCGATGATCGGGGAATGTGGGTGGAGGTGACCGTTCCTTATGTAAATTTAGAATTAGTCAATCCACCTGTGAGAGCACCTTGGTTGAATGAAGTGTCACAAACTTTATGGCGGTTATATTTCAGCCAGGTAATATGGGTGGATGAGATCCAGACAACCTCAGATGGCCGCATTTTATATCGGGTAATTGAGAGATACGGTTCGTATGGTGATATCTTTTGGGCCGATGCCCGAGCTTTTCGGAGAATAACTGAAGATGAAATTATACCCATCCATCCGGAAGTTGAAAATAAGAAAATAATTGTGAATGTCAATCTGCAGTCATTATCCTGTTATGAAGGGAATAATGAGGTTTATTTCTGCCAGGTATCAACAGGAAGGAAGTTGGATGAGTACGGGATTCCTGTTGATACGTGGGCCACATCTCCTGGCATACATTGGATCTGGCGGAAATTGATTTCCCTGCATATGAGTGGTGGTGGAACGGGAGCTGGGTGGGATACGATGGCAATTCCATGGACATCTCTTTTTGTTGGAGAAGGTATTGCGATCCATGGAACTTTTTGGCACAACGATTTTGGAACTCCCAAATCACATGGATGCGTGAACGCGTTACCGGAGGACGCGAAATGGATCTTTCGTTGGACTACACCTGAAGTTGCGTACAACCCGGGCGATGTAACCAATAATACCTATGAGGGGACACGAATTGAAGTCGTAGAACCTTTATATTAGGTTTATATGAAGAATAACCAAAACTCATCGGATTTCTTTTCTTGGTTCCGTAGTAATTACATGATTCTTATAATCGGAATCCTGTCCATTTATCTATTCTTCGCATTCTCAGCGCCGATATTAATGAAATATAAAATTAACCAGCTGGGAAAAATAATTTATACGATCTACAGTAATTTCTGCCACCAATTTGCACACCGGTCTTGGTTCTTATTTGGTGAACAAGGATTTTATCCTGCCCTATCTGAACAAGGAGGTGGAATAAGATCTCTATATGATGTATTCGGAGTTTTTGCTAAAAATGTTCAAGAATCTCGGGAGATCATTGGAAATGAGAGTGCTGGTTATAAAATAGCAATTTGTCAGCGGGATGTAGCAATTTACGGAGCAATGCTTATATTCGCTTTACTTTTTCATTTTTCTCATAATCGAATAATAAGAATTCCATTTTTGCTCTGGTTTTTATTGGCGATTATTCCAATTAGTATTGATGGATTTTGGCAATTTATGCCTTCCTCAACCGCTTTGATTTTGAATATTTCCTCACATGAAAGTACTCCATTAATAAGATCCATCACAGGATGGATGTTTGGATTGTTCACTGGGTGGTACTTGTACCCAGCCATTGAAGAAACATTTGAAGATGAATCAAATGGAATTATTAGAAAAATGGAATTAGAAGAGGAATGACTTGCCCATACATTCTATAAAAAATATTTCATATTACACTTTTTCATCATTTGATAATTATCACTTGGCCCACGGTGTTTTTATGCGAAATGGAGGAGTCAGCCCTGAACCCTGGGCAAGTTTGAATATGGCGACTTCTGTTGGTGATTCGAGAGAATCAGTGATTGAAAACAGAAGAAGAATTACGGAATGCCTGTCACTAAAAGAAGATAGTATTTTCGACGTGTGGCAGGTACACAGTAATAGAATTATCCATGCCATGGATTCCAGAAAGTTTGATCAACCGCATCAGAAAGCAGATGCGATTATCACTAATAAGCCAAATATTACTCTAATGATGTTGTTTGCGGATTGCGTTCCAATTATGATGTATGATCCAAAAAATAATGTCGCTGCGATAGCACATGCTGGTTGGCAGGGTACCGTAAATGAGGTGGTTGGCGAAACCGTAAAATCGATGCAGGAAAAATATGCGTGTAAGCCAGAAGAAATAATTGCTTGCATTGGTCCCTCAATATGTGTTAATCACTATGAAATAAACAAAGATGTTGTGGAAGAAGTGGAGCGGTCATTTGAAAATACTGAACAAATATTGATAAAGAAAGAGGGAAGGATACACTTAGATTTACAAATTGCAAACCGAAATATTTTACAAAAACATGGAATAAAAATAATTCAGGACTCAAATATTTGCACTGCTTGCAACACACATGATTGGTATTCACATAGGGCGGAGAAAGGTAAAACCGGGCGGTTTGCAGCAGTAATAACAGTTTATCAATCAATTTAACTATGATAATTAAAATAAAAGTCAAGATTATTCCAAATGCTCGCCAAGATAAAATCTGCGGTTATATCGGAGAAGATATTTTGAAAATTAAGATAAAAGCAAAACCCATTGACGGTAAGGCAAATTTATATTTAATAAATTATTTGAGCAAAGAACTAGATATACCAAAGAGTAATTTCTCAATTATCAAAGGGAAAACTTCACGTATTAAGATATTAGAAGTTTCAAACATAGAAAAAAAAGAATTTATTGAGAAGTTGCTTATTTGATCATGAAGATCCATAAATGATCCTGCCGCAGCTTGAACAGATAAAGAGTTTGGATGCCGATCTTGCTTCTTGCCTTTGACTAGCAGTAAGGCCAGCACCACAGGCACCGCATGCGTCATCCTGTAATTTTGTGATTGCTAAACCATTTTTTAATTTTCTTAGCGTTTCATAGCGGTTTTGATTGTCTTTATCAATCTGAGTGATAATTGTGCTTTTTTTAGATTTGAGCCCCTGAATTTTTTCAATCAAAGTATTTTTCTCACCTTGGAGCAGTGATGATTGCGTTGCAAATTTGGATTTAGCGTTTACAAGATTTTCATTTTGAATTTCAAGTATCTTTTCGGATTGATCCACGCGAATCATTACTTCAAGTAAAACATCTTCTAATTTACTAATCGTCTTTTTTATCGAGGATATTTCCAGTTGAAGGTCTTGAAGTTCTTTTGGATTTTTCACAGAACCATTATAAAGATTTGCTTCGCTTTGAGAAATTTTTATTTTTTTTGTTTGTATATCATCGCTGAGAGTATTAAATTCATTATTATCTGCTAAAAGCCGTTTGTTTGATTTTTCAAGACTTTTTTGGGCGTTGATAATTTTTATATCGTTCTTAATTAGATTATCAATCTCATTAAATCTTAGTTGAGCGTTATCCAGATCTGTATCTATCTCTTGAAGTTGAAAAAGCTGAAATCCGATGTTCATAATATAAATTGAAATGCAGAATTAGATATTGTTTCTATTATATCGGAAAAAAATTTCTTGAATAAATATCTTTTCTCATCTATTTGTTTGATGAACTTAGGAAAGGACGGATTTATACAAGCTATTTTGAATTTCCGGAAAGAAAATTACACGAGTAGTATTAATTTGAAATATAATACAAATTATTGAAAAATATCTCAGGCAATCATATAATATTAAATAAATAATTATTGGAGATAAAATCGTGGCATCTATTACAAATAAGAAGATCTTGGTGGTTGATGATGAGGAACGAATGCTGAGATTCATTCGATTGAATCTTGAGCATGATGGTTTTCAGGTCATTGAAGCTATCAAAGGACATGAAGCATTAGATAAAATGCGAACAGGTATGCCAGACTTGATCTTGCTGGATGTGATGCTTCCTGATCTAGATGGGTTTGAGGTCTTGAAAATGGTTAGAGAAATTAGCAGTATCCCGATCATCATGCTAACTGCAAAAGGCGAAGAAGATGACCGGGTTAAGGGATTGGAATTAGGGGCAGACGATTATGTGACAAAACCATTTAGTCCTCGTGAATTGGTTAGCCGCGTCAAAGCAGTATTGCGCCGGGTTGAAGCAGTGGGAGGCGGTGAAGAAGAAGTGATTGAAGTCGATGATCGTCTAAAAATCGATTTTAATCGGCGGGAGATTTGGGTTGAAGGAAACTTGGTTAAACTGAGGCCGACTGAATATAGACTTCTATACCATCTTGTTCAAAATGCTGGATGGGTATTAACATATGATCAGATTCTTTCAAGAGTATGGGGATATGAATATAGAGATGAACCGCATTATGTGCGTTTATATATTAACTATCTTCGCCAAAAACTTGAAAAAAACCCCACTAAACCTAAATATATTCTAACCGAGCGGGGTATAGGATATAGATTTATTGATTATCAGAGAGAAAAATAATATCGTTTGGTTGAAAAATATTGTATATATAAGAATAAAAGTTTTATTAATAATCGAATTTTATAAAAGTTATACGATAGAATTGGCGAATCGAATAAGTAACTATTAAAGCAGTTTTAGGAGAAAAAATGAATGAACCTATTCATGTAAATGATGATGCGTTTGAAAAATCTGTATTGCAATCAGAAGTTCCTGTAATTGTAGATTTTTGGGCCCCTTGGTGTGGTCCTTGCAAGATGGTTGCGCCAATCTTAGAAAATATTGCAAGAGATTTTGATGGCAAGTTGATTGTTGCAAAAGTGAATACTGATGAGAATCAAGAATGGGCAGGAAGATATGGGGTACAGGGCATTCCTACCATATTATTTATTGCTGGAGGGAAAGTCTTACACAGGCAGGTTGGTGCTGTCCCAGAGGGAATACTTCGTGACGCATTGGAACAATTTCTTGAAATTTCCAGTGAACAAAAAGTAGAATAATATAGTTAATAAAGGTGTCATACTTGTTTGTCTGACGCCTTTTATATTTAAACTCTTCGAATATTTGCACCAAGAAGTGAAAGTTTCTCATCAATGCGTTCATATCCTCGGTCTATTTGTCCCACATTACGAATTGAAGATATCCCATCTGCTGATAAAGTTGCTAGAAGAAGTGCCATACCAGCACGAATATCAGGACCCTCCATCTTTTCTCCGTATAAATGACTTGGGCCTTGAATGATACATCTATGTGGATCACATAATATGATCTGAGCGCCCATCCCGACAAGTTTATCAGTGAAGAACATGCGGCTTGGATACATCCAATCATGGAAAAGAACGGTACCTTTTGATTGAGTGGCGACAACAATTGCAATACTCATTAAATCAGTAGGAAAAGCGGGCCAGGGCATTACACTTATTTCTGGAATTGCGTTACCAAGATCTGGCTCGATAATCAATCGCTGTTCTTGAGGAACAAAAATATTATCTTTCCCTCTAATTTTCCAATCTACGCCTAAACGGTGAAATACCAGACGTACCATATCCAAATAGGCATTCCCTGCATTTTTGATAGTGATTGATCCTTTGGTAACCACGGCGGCTCCAATAAAACTTACAACTTCCAGGTAATCTGAACCAATCTTGAAATCTCCGCCGTGTAATTTATCAACCCCATTTATTTCCAGAGTATTTGATCCAATATTACTGATTTTTGCCCCCAAAGAATTCAGGAAATGACAGAGTTCCTGAACATGCGGCTCAGAAGCCGCATTACGGATTATGGTTGTTCCTTTAGCCATAACTGCAGCCATAATTGTGTTTTCTGTTGCTGTCACACTGGCTTCATCAAGAAGGATGTTCGCACCCAGTAATTTGTCGACGTGGAATGAGAAATGACGGTTGTATTCTACTTTAACACCCAATGCGCCTAAAGAAAGGATATGTGTGTCTACCCTTCGTCGCCCGATGACATCCCCACCTGGAGGAGGTAATTTAATTTTTCCCTCACGTGCAAGCATTGGTCCTGCAAGTAAAATTGATGCGCGAATATCCTTACAAAGACTGGAGTCTAGGTCGGCAGAACGGATTTCTTTCGCTTGTATTTCCCATGTATGTGGATCGATACAGTGTATTGAGACTCCTAGACTTTCTAATAGGGACCGCATTGTTCTGACATCCCTAATATCCGGTAAATTTCTTAAGGTGATTTTTTCGTCTGTTAATATACAAGCTGCAAGCATTGGAAGTGCAGCGTTCTTATTGCCAGAGGGTGAAACTTCTCCTGATAAAGGATGCCCACCTTCAATTATAAATTTTTCCAAAATAACTCCCAAATTTGATTGAATGAAAAATTAAAACGTTTCAGTCACTTTAGTAAGCCCTTCAGGTTTATCACTATCATACCCTTTTTCAATAGCTAATTGTCGGGCAAATAACTGTCCGGGAATAATTGACGCAATTGGCGATAACCATTCAGGGATACCGTTTGGAAGCTTGAAAGTTACTTTTCCCCGCTTCAATATTTTCTGATTATCAGAAATTACAATCAATTCCGCACCTAAATCGAGAAGCTTCTCTGTGAATTTCAGAATATGCTCAAACATTTCTCCAGAAGGGGCGATAATAAATATCGGAAATCCCTGAATCACTGTTGCAATCGGTCCATGTTTAAAATCGGCAGAAGAATATGGTACAGATATTACGCGTGTCAATTCTTTGATTTTTAATGATGTTTCAAATGCGGTAGAATAATTAAATCCCCTTCCTATGACAACACAATGGTCCATATAGCGATAGCGACTCGTTTGATCAATTTCATTGAGCGAGTTATTAAGTGTGACAGCGATTTTATCGGGTAGTCTCTGAAGATCTTCCAATCTTAATTTATTCTCATTGAGAAAGCACGAAAACAGAGCAAGTGCGGATAGGGAAGAGGTATATGTTTTAGTAGCCGCGATTGCTATCTCATTACCAGCATTCAAGTGAATTATGTAATCAGAAACTTTTGCCAAAGGAGATAATTCATTATTTGTGATGCACAATGTGGGGCGTCCCTGTTTCTGAGCTGTTTCAAGAACAGAAACAATATCAGGTGATTGGCCGGATTGTGAAATCCCAATAACAAATGCGTGGTCAAGGGCTGGTGGAGTTTTATAAATTGTAAATAGAGAGGGAGTAGCTAAAGCTACTTGGATATGGTTGTGCGAACCTAATAAATATTGGGCATACCTAGCCGCATTATCTGAGGTACCTCTAGCCGCGATAAGAATATAATCAAATTTTCCTTTGAGATTTGAACAAATACTTTTAAAATGTTTTGCTTCATTCCGGATAAGTTTTTCGATAATATCTGGTTGTTCTAAGATTTCTTTTATTAGGATATTATTCATAGAAAAAACTCCTGCATATTTACGGTACGAATTAATAAGTTGTGTGTTAATAGTATCATCAAACGAGAATGTATATTATTAATGTATACTGAGGTTATTATCATCGGGAAAGGTTTTGTTAAAACATATGACTACAATAAAACAAGTTGATATTCGATCAAAAAAAGAAGTAAACGAATTTGTACAATTTCCATTTAGGATATATAAGGATGTAAATGAGTGGGTTCCGCCTATTGTAGCTGATATTAAATTGATGTTAAATAAAAATAAACATCCATTTTATGAGCATTCTGATGCTGAATTTTTTACAGCGCGAGATAAGGGCGAGATGGTGGGAAGAATAGCTTGCATTGAAAATAAAAAATACAATCAATATCATGATAAAAAACACGCGTCATTTTATTTGTTTGAGTGTATCGACGACCAATCTGTAGCAGAAAAACTATTTAATAGAGCATTTGATTGGGCTCATGACAGAGGACTTGATGTGGTTATTGGGCCTAAGGGTTTGTCAACGTTTGATGGATATGGATTTCTTATAGAGGGGTTTGACAAGAGACAAATGATGACAATGATGAATTACAATTTTCCCAACTATCCTAAATTTGTGGAATCCCTTGGTTTTACAAAAGTAGTTGATTGGGTATCATCATATATTCATATTCCTGATTTTAACATGCCTGAAAAGGCCAAGATAATTGCTAAAAGGGTTGAAGAGAAGGGCAAGTTTAAAGTTTTACGTTTTTCATCAAAAAATGAGTTAAAGAAATGGTCCTGGAAAATTGGGCAGGCTTATAACAATACTTTTGTAAATAACTGGGAATATTATCCATTATCAGATAATGAAATAAAATTTATTATGGATAATATAATGGTTGTTGCAGTTCCTGAATTACTAAAGGTGATTACATATAACGATGAAGTTATTGGATTTTTATTCGCTTTCCCGGATATTTCGGCTGCCTTGCAAAAGTACAAAGGACGATTATCACCGCTAGCACTGGTGAGTTATTTAAGGGAATTGAAGAAAACCAATTGGGTATCTTTTAATGGGGTTGGAGTCTTACCTGAATACCACGGCCGCGGGGGGAATGTACTATTGTTCTCTGAGATATTAAAATCTGCTAACGCTTTTAAATTTGAGCATGGGGAATTAACACAGATCGCTGAAACCGCAACACAAATGCGAAAAGATCTAGAGAATCTTGGAGTGAAGCCGCATAAAAATCACCGAATCTATAGTAAAAAAATATGAATAAGAGCGGAGATAAATTCTCCGCTTTTTAATTGTAATTGGCGTTCAAAGAAATCTTTCATTGGAGAAAATAATGAAGAAGATCGTAATCACATTGCTAGTAATATCAATTATTGTATTGTCTAGCTGTAAAAGTCAAAAAGAATCTAATGCAGCGTCTGCAGCAGAAAATTATATTATTGCGCTTGCTGAGAAAAATAAACCTCAAGTTGTTGCTTTGTCTTGTAAAGAATGGGAAGAATCCGCGAATTTAGAAGTAGACGCACTTCTATCTGTAGATGCTGTGGTTACAGGGCTAAACTGTGAAATCTCTGGAGAGGATAATATGGGTACTTATGTAGTATGCTCCGGATCGCTCGATCTTACTTACGATGATGAAATTCGGGCTATTGATCTTTCCAGAAGAACCTACATCTTACGGCAGGAAGATGGGCAGTGGCGAGTTTGCTCTTACAAATATAATTAACGTAAAGTCTTTAAGAATGAAAAATATTTTCAAGAGGGAAAACCTGATTGCGATTATACTTTCCTTGCTGATTATTGGGTTGGCTATTGTAACAAGTGATGATTCCCCACTCTGGATCTACCAGGGATTCTAAATGAATTTAAATCAGATAATATTCTTTATATCAATTTCTCTGTCGTATAGATTGATCCTGAAAGAAAAATGGTTGGAATGGTTTATATTATTGGCAAGCATTGCAACAATATTTTGGCTTCAACCAATTTCGACAATTAGAACACTCGATTTCTGGCTTCCTGCATTAAGTGTTACTTTTGGAGTGATTTCCTGGATAATAGTTTCCAGGAAGGAAGAACTGAACTCAAAAGAAAATATCATAACTTCCGTTTTTGTTATGAGTTTCTTATTGTTAATAGGTGTATCTCGTTTTGTACCTATTCTTGGAATTTACAATTTCGTTTCTGTACCCAAATTCATCCACATACTTCAGTTTCTTGTAATAATAAGTTTTGTAATATTTGTAATAAGATTATTTCACAATAAAGAATTACTTTTGCGGGGGATGGCATGTATATTATTACTTATTTTCATAATACTAAAAAATGATCTGCTTTCTTACAAACTAAGTGTATATTTAAGACGGATTAATCAACAATCGATAAATTTAGCATTATCTAACGAAATTGCCTGGATTGGATATTCATATATTGCTTTCAGAATAATGCACGCTTTGATCGAAAGTAATAAAAGAAAAGGACTAAGCATCTCACTCAAATCATATCTCAATTATCTTTTATATTTTCCCGCATTTTTAGCAGGACCCATTGATAGATTTGATCATTTTCAAGAAGAAATATTAACTAAAAAGAAACCCCTTATCGAAGACTTTTTAAATGCTGGAGAACGAATTGCCATCGGATTGTTTCAAAAATTCATTTTAGCAGATTCACTAGCAATAATATCCATAAATGAAACATTATCAGCAACAATCACTTCAAGATTCTGGATGTGGTTTGTAATAATTGTTTATGCTTTCCGCATTTATTTTGATTTCAATGGATATACAAATATAGCAATAGGTATTTCTATGTTATTGGGAATTCAACTCCCGGAAAATTTCAAAAAACCGTTACTCTCTCCGACACTTACAATCTTTTGGAATAAATGGCATATAACTCTGACGCAATGGTTCCGCACATATTATTTCAATCCATTAACTCGATTATTCCGAACCAAATTTAGATCTATTAACCCACAATTTATTATGGGGTTTATGCAAATCACAACAATGGTGCTGATAGGTTTATGGCATGGTATAAGTTATAACTTCATTGCGTGGGGAGTGTGGAATGGAATCGGATTATTCTTACAGAATAGAATAACAGGATTCATCACAAGGAAAATAGGGAATGGAAAACCATTCTGGCAGGTGTCGGCAGCACATAAAACGATTTCGACAATACTGACATTTTTATATATCTCCTTGGGTTGGGTCTGGTTCGCATTACCTACTTTGAATGCATCAATGCGAGTGTTTTTTGTTCTTTTTGGTAATTAATGAAAAACGAGATTATGAGTTCAACTATTTCAATAAAACGTATAATAATAAAGACCATTTTGATTCTGTTAATTATTAATTTTGGATGGGTTTTTCTCGCAAAATTACCACTTAGCGATCTAAGTTTATACAATCTTTTCTTTGACGGGCGATATCGTTTGCCGTTTGGGGAGAATCCAAAAAGATCATATAACCTCAGCTTATATAATCTTGATGCGATGTTCTTGTCTCACGAGATTAATAATAAACTAGCTGATGTAGAAGATCTTCATGTGGTTTTAATCGGCGACTCATCAATTTGGGGATTTCTTCAAAAACCAGATAATACACTTTCCGGGTTGTTAAATAAAAGGTTTTTAGAGGATGATAAGAAAATAATTTTCCATAACCTCGGTTATCCAAGCATATCGATACTTAAAGATTTGATGGTTATTGATAGAACTTTAGAATATGATCCAGACCTAATTTTATGGTTCATAACTTTGGAGGCATTACCTAAAGAAAAACAGTTGGAAATAGCAATTATTAAAAATAACCCGGGGATTGTAAATTCCATAATAGAAAAATATAAACTATCAGAAATAATAAAATTTGAAGAAAAATCAATTGATAAAACATTATGGAATCAAAGAAGAAATATTTCTGACTTATTAAATTTACAATTATTTGGGATTCTATGGTCTGCAACGGGTATTGATCAGGAGTATTCTGAAACATATAACCCTGCCCAAAGAGATTTTCCAGAACCAATTGAAAAATATTACACAATTAATCCAAGCGATAAACTTGAAGACTTTTTAGCACTAGAAATAATCAAAAATGGAATTGAGATTAACAAGGAAATAGATTTCATTTTGATAAACGAACCAATACTTGTTAGTGAGGGAGTTAACAGCTCAGTCCAATATAATTATTACTATCCAAGGTGGGCGTACGATCAGTACCGATTGATAATGGAAGAATTTACCCAAATAAATACAATTAAGTATTATGATTTGTGGGATTTAATTCCAGGTAGTGATTTTACTAATAGCGCAATTCATTTGTCTGAAGGTTCTGAAAAAATGCTGGCAGATAAGATCACTTTGGTCATCGGAGAGTATATAGATCAAAAAGAAAACTATGATAAATAATAAAAGGATATCCAATTTAGCACACATCGTTTTAATATTACTCCTTTTATCAGGATGCAAAAATAAATCAGATTCACGAGCACCAGAAGAAACGATAGATAGTTCTGGCAGCAGAGCTACTATATCTCAAGACCCTCCCACGATAAGTGGACATGTTAATGACACGTTCATACCACAAGCAACTATAGATCATTCGACGCCTACACACGATTTAAGAATTTCAGAGGAGCTGTGGCGGGATTGGCCCATTATTCCAGAAGTTACAAATAATGCGATAGTTATCTATGCGAGTGGCATTCAAACAAAAGTAAATTCGAGATCTTTCTCAAAAACAGACGATTGTCAGAATATTAAAGAGTCTTTCTTGGGTATTTATGATCTTGAAGGGAGGTATTTTTTGGGGGAGGACGAAGGATCTTGGCATAAAACCATTGATAATTTCAAAGGTTATATTAATAAAGATGGGATGGCTATCGAGCAAGGATTAAATGTTGCGGCATCTTTATCACCACTGCATGTTTATCCAAATGTTTGTAACCCAAGTGAAAGCCCTTTGCAATGTGAACTTCGAGAAGCAAATTCAAGTTTTGCATTTATCAGTTTTGAACGCTGGTAACCGAACGAGACCCCTCCTGAGGTATATGAAAAATATCTACGAATCGTTATCCAAACTACAATAGATCACGGAACTGTTCCAATATTGATAACAAAAGCAGACAATGACGAAGGAAATCATCAAATTAATCAAATAATGTGAAATTGGCATTTGAATTTGACATCCCTCTATATAATTGGTGGAGAGCGGCACAATCGTTACCGCATCGAGGGATTGATCCTGAACGCAATGACAACTTTCATATCTCAGTTGAGGTTTGGGATACAAGAAGCTACTATGCATTGGAAACATTAGACACGCTATGGAAAGGATTGAAAAATCGTAAATGAAAAAAAGGGAAATTATTTCTACGTTACAAAGTAAAATAGCCAAGGATATTCTAAATATACCTGCGATGAATATCACAATTGATGAGCCCCTTATAACGAGCGGCCTTATAGATTCGTTCAGCTTAGTAGATTTGGCAATACTTATTGAAGATGAATTTCAAGTAAGGGTTGATGACACTGAGTTGAATTCAAATGTGTTTGACTCGCTCGATCAGCTAGCAGACCTAATTATTTCCCGCATTCTATAAATGTGCTTTAACTTTAGCAAGAGATTTCTCGATCAAATAGATAAATTCCCAGATAAAGTTATTCTGAAAATATTATTGGGTGGAAACTATACCCATTTAACATATAAAGATATATTTGACGGGGCATGCAAGTATGAATACGCGTTAAAAGAAGCTGGTACTTGCTCAGGTGATGTGGTGATCCTAATCTTACCGCTTGGGTTAGATCTAATTTTCGCTTATTTCGGTGTGGTTCTAAATGGAAGTATTCCATCAATAATGCCATACCTAACAGAAAAACTAATCCCGGAGAAGTACCGTAAAGATTTTATATCATTGATTAAGATTTCAAAACCGTCAGCATTAATCACGTTTTCTGATTTTAAAGAAGAAATGAAATTCTTAGAAAACTATAAATTGTCATTGAAATCAGTGATCATCTCTAATGAGATAGATTTCAATCTCGATTCTGACTGTGAATTGCTTGACCATGCGGGATTAATACGGTTAGGTAATGATGTTGCTCTTCTACAGCATTCCTCAGGAACTACGGGATTACAAAAAGGAGTAGCTTTATCTCACCAAGCGATCTTTAATCAATTAGAAAGCTATCAGAAAGCATTAAAAATTAGAAAAGATGACGTTATTGTAAGCTGGCTTCCCCTCTATCACGATATGGGACTGATTGCGGGATTTTTATTACCGTTGTTATATGGAATTCCACTTGTAATAATGTCTCCTTTTGAATGGATCAAAGCACCATATAAATTGTTGCAAGCTATTAGTAAACATAAGGGTACTTTGTGTTGGTTACCAAATTTTGCGTATAATTTTTGCGCTAAGAAGATACGAGATCGTGATTTGATTGATGTTGATCTTTCATCATTGCGTGCCGTAATCAATTGTTCGGAACCGATGCGCATTTCCAGCCACGAAATGTTTTTTGATCGGTTTAAAAGATATGGATTACAAGAAAAAGCATTAGCAACAAGCTACGCGATGGCAGAAAATGTATTTGCGGTTACACAGGGAGGAATTGATCACCCGATCATATATGATGAGATAAATTTATTTTCTTTTCAAGAAAATAATGTTGCCATTCCAGCTAAACCAAGTGATAAATCAATTATTATGGTTTCCGCAGGCAAACCGATTTCTAATGTGGAAGTAAGAATCATTGATTCATCGGGCAATTTTCTAACGGAAAGGCAGATTGGTGAGATTGTAATTCGCAGTAATTGTATGCTCGATGGATATTACAACCGAGATGAAATTACAAGAAAATCATTCATAAATGATTGGTTTAAAACTGGTGATTTTGGTTATCTAGCAAATTCGGAAATTTACATAAGCGGCAGGAAAAAAGACTTAATCATTGTTGGGGGAAAGAATATTTATCCGAAAGATATAGAAACAATTGTTATGGAAATTGAAGGTGTCCATCCTGGTCGTGTAGTTGCTTTTGGTGTTTATAATGAATTAAAGGGAACTGAAGATGTGGTAATCATTGCTGAAATTGAAAATGGGTATATGGATAAAAAAGAATTAATTAGCAGGGACATTCGGAAGAAGGTAACTCGTGAATCAGCAATTGCCTTACGCAATATTTTGCTTGTTGATAAGAAATGGCTGATAAAAACCAGCAGCGGGAAGATTGCCCGTGCTCTCAATAAGAAGAAATATATCAAAGAGAAACTTACCTGAGTTCAAGAAATGCTCAGTGAAATAAATCGTTTTTTTAAATACATAAATTCGGATAGTGATGGAAAGAAAATTCGCAACCGAATAATTATTTTTACTCTAACAATTATAATAGTTTTAATTTTCAATCGATTTATTTTATCCCCATATGTATCAGATGACTTGAGAATTTCATTGAACCGATCCAAACTACTTTTTCTATATGGGAAAAGCCCCTATGATGAAGAAATACAAAATTATATAAAAGGTATTGCAAGGGATGAAAGATGGGAGGTTAATGATAATAAGTTTGAGTTTGAAATGCCCCTTTTTCAATTGATGATTTATTTACCATTTGCTGTAATTCCGAATTACTTATGGGCATCTGCGTTTTTCATTACGATAAACCAGATTTGCATTCTTCTGAGCATACACATGTTATTCCATTTACTTGGATGGGAACCAAAGATAGGTGAAAGAATATGCATCTATTTTTTATCCGCCGGCATATTTTTTATCCAAAGAAACATATTATCTGGAAATTTGTCAATTATTCACCTAACATTGATTATTGCAGTACTTTATTATGAAGAAGGTAAAAAGCCTATATTATCAGGAATACTGTTGGGATTATCATTAATTGACCCGGTAAGTATGTTCTTTACAGTTATTGTTTTGTTGGTCTTATTAACAAATATAAAGGGATATTCAATTATCCTTTGGGCTATTATTTCTGCCGGGCTACTAACTATTTTTTCAACGATTTTTGACAGGAATTGGATTATCGAATGGCTGAAAAATTTATTCCTAACACCTTCGAGATACCCATTTATCACTTACATTGATGGGATTCAAGTGAAATATGGTATATCTGTAAATAAACTTTTCATTATCGTTCCCATAGTTCTTACTTCTTGGTTGGTCTTAGAAATTATTCGCACTCCAAGGGAATCAACCGGAGAAAAAATATGGCTGCTGAGTATCAGTGGGTTATTAAACTATTACATAATGATTCAGCCGGATTCTTATGCAGCTGTTTTGTTTTCCCCTTCACTTATTCTGCTAATTAGCGTTTGGTGGAAAAAATTAAATAATATTGGCAAAATAGTTTTTTACCTTATACTAACAGGGATGTCTGGTGGAATCTTCCTTTTACAGTTATTTACTTCAGTTGCATCATCTGCGCAAAGGAGTGCGATCATTCTACTGGCAATCGCATTCTTTTTTGTAGCGAACTTATATTGGGCTCGCTTGTGGATTATGAAACCATTTTTAATAGGTGATAGTGAGTAAGATATATTATAAGTATGGATTATGCTATACTTCCATGGATTTTTTCTAAATACATAAGATTCGTAATTGTTCGGAGGAAAATGTGACAAAATCAATAGGAATCCTTACCGGTGGGGGAGATGTTCCCGGTTTAAACTTAGCAATTAAAGCAGTTGTGTTAGGTGCTTTAGAAGAAGGTTATACTGTATATGGTATACGAAGAGGATGGCGCGGGTTGCTGCACTATGATTTTGGTGAACCTTCCACACATGATGAATACATTCAGGTGCTTGATTACGAGAGTGTTCGAACAATAGATCGAACTGGCGGGACATATCTGCATACCTCCAGAACAAACCCACAGAGGGTAAGAAGAGAAGTAATTCCCGACTTTCTTGTTAATTCTACTTATGGGAAAAAGATTGATGATGCTGGTACAACTGATTACACGGACTATGTATTAAAAGTTCTTTCCGACATCGGGATTGATTCATTGATCTCGATTGGAGGAGATGATACTCTCTCATTCGCCGCTCGTCTTCATAAGGAGGGTTTTTCGGTTGTCGGTATCCCAAAAACCATGGACAACGATGTGTATGGAACGGATTACTGTATCGGGTTTTCAACTGCGGTTACTCGAAGTATAAATTTGATAACAGACATGCGAACCAGCGTAGGTTCTCATGAGAGGATAGGTATTGTTGAGCTGTTTGGTAGAAATTCGGGAGAAACAAGCTTAATTTCAGCTATGTTGGCGCATGTGGACCGTGCAGTTATATCTGAGGTTCCTTTTGATATAAATAAACTTTCAGGTTATCTTGTGGAAGATAAACGCCGAAACCCTTCTAACTACGCTATCATGACTGTGTCAGAAGGAGCTACCTATAAGGGGGGAGAAATTATAGAAATGGGGAAAGCGGATGCTTTTGGACATCGAAAACTGGGTGGTATCGGAGAGTCGATTGCAACTGAGATCAAGCGGATCACAAAAATTAACACAATGTACCAAAAATTAGGGTATGTTATTCGATCAGGTCCAGCAGATTCATTGGATAGAATGGTTGGAACGGCTTACGGGAACATTGCCTTGAACTTGATAAAGAACAATGAATCGGGGAAGCTTACTGCAATCAAGGATGGAAAATATACTACTGTTCCCTTAGACAGCGTGATTTCCGGGAAAAGATACGCGGATGTCGAAGCATATTATGATAAAGAGAATTATTTACCAAAAGTAAAAGATTTCTTAGGGCATCCAATATTTCTTACATAACTGATTAATTTTGAAAAATTCAGAGGGTAAAAGAGTGTGGTTTTTATCCTCTATTTCGTTAAATAAAAACTTCGATAAAAACTAATGCCAAAGGATTTATTTATGGAATATAACACTAGTGTTATCCAATCCAAATATCAAGTTGTACCGCGAACCCTGATATTTATAGAAAGAGACGAGGAAATACTACTCATACATAAAAGAAAAAAGGATTCATTTGGGTTTTCAAAACTAAACGGAATAGGTGGACATATTGAAAAAGGGGAAGAACCTCACGAAGCAGCCAAACGAGAAATCTTAGAAGAATCAGGATTAAAAATTGAAAGATTAAGCCTTGTAGTAATTATTTTCATTGATATAGGCACTAATCCTGGCATTCAATTATTTGTATTTAAAGCAAAGTATTCAGGTGGGAGATTGAAAGAATCTGATGAAGGTGGACTTGTTTGGACAAAAAAAAGCTCAATCAAAGATACCGGAAATTTGGTCAAGGATATCCCTTTTCTCTTAGAATTGATAGATTCCTACAATGAGGGGTCTCCGCCAACCTTTGCGAAATATTTATATAACGATAATGGGGATTTGCGCATAGTTTTCTAGCTGTTTGAAATAAAGAAAATTAGTAATGTGCTGCCGTATTTACGCCGTTCAAATTCTTTGAAGTTCGTCAGCTGTATTGATGCATATTCCACAGGATCTATTTGGGCAATGAGCCAACCATCCGTGTTTAATATATCTTTGTTGCCATCAATTATGTTTAAAGATTTTATCCACATGCGATGATATTGAGGAGGAGCAATAAAAATGTAGTCGAATCTCCTTGGTGAAAATTTTCTTAGAAATATAAAAGCATCAGTATTGACCAAACTAAAAGCATTTTGATTTTGAATGTATTCTAAATTTTTACTAACGATTGAATACTGCTTTTTGTTTTTTTCAATAAATTGGATAAATTTTGCTCCACGGCTGTAAGCCTCTATTCCAACTGAACCGGTTCCAGCAAAAGCATCTAAAAATGAACTATCAATAATGTCATTCCCTAAAATATTAAAAAGATTTTCTTTAACTCGATCGGTTATTGGACGAGTTTGATCTCCAGGTATTGATCTCAGGCGAATTCCTTTGAGGCTTCCAGCAATTATTCTAGGAGACGTGCGTTTTTTCATTTAAAGAGATCTGGCATATTCAAGTGCGTATTTAATATTGCCATAAGGAGTAATAATCGGCAGAACACAACCTGTACCTAAAATTAAATTGCGATTCTTTGTTTGAGCAACCGCATCATCAATTTCGCGTTTGATCGCATCCTCATTTCCGCGCACCATGGTGTTAATCCGATTTAGTCCTCCGCAAATAATTTTTGATGATAAATTTCCCGCAGTTTTTAGATCAGGGTAGGTATCGCGGTCGTGCCAATTCAGGATATTAAAAGGGTAATCCGAGACCAAATCGAAATAAATATTTTTACCATGAATATGTAGGACATTAACCCAGAAATCTTGAAAACTTGGAAAAAGTCTTTCGTCAAATGTTTTTCCAAATTCAATGAATTCTTCTTTGGATAAAAGATCTGCTGACGCATGTTGCACAGCAAAGAAAATTCCATCAATATTCAATTCTGCACATGCTTTGAGAAAAAGAATAATTGACTTAGTGATGGTTTCTAAAGTAAATTTAACAGTTTTTGGGTTACTTCTAATTGCATTAATAAGGTAATTCTTACCCATAAGATTTTTTAATTGCGCTAATGGGCTGAATATTGTTTGAATCAAGGGAGTATGCGGATAGTAATAATCAGATAACATAGAAAGAACTTTTAATTGGTTACCCAAAAAACCTTTTTTTGGATCAAGGATTAGTAATTTGCGAATATCAGAAAGCTTTTTAATATGAGAGGATTTATAATCGCGAGTTCCTTCAGTGTTCCCAATCCATACATCTTGTATTCCCCAATCTTTTAAGCAGAAAGATGATGATGGAGAGACCTTTATGATATCCATCTCGAATGTGTCTTGAAAATGTATTGTAGCTGTCGCAAGCCGACTAGGATCCTGGTCATCCACTGGAAAATGACGCCAAAAGGCAACGGGGAGTTGATCAACTTTTCTGCCGGATAATAGGGCTTCAATTCTCTGACGGTGGGAAATGTTCATACAAAATTCCTTTTATTAAATATTTTTATAGGTCCATACACGATTTGCAAGATAATTCCAGAATAAAATAATGGTAATTACCATTGCTAATGAAATATTCTTTCCAACTACTTCAGAAGATAAGAGAATGTTTTCATTTAATATTGTTTCAGCGAAATAAATATTTGGCTGTTCGATAAGTTTATAAAGTATGGTTCTAATCAATAACCCCGCAATACTCACTACTGAAAATTTAACGAGTTGAGGAGCGATAGATTGAATTTTAGATTCGGGGTAGGTCCAATTGCGGTTCCAATAAAAATTATTAACAACTGCAACAAAGAATGAAATAGTGCTAGAAAAAATAGAACTAAATTGCATGTAAATAAGAATGTTAAAAATCCCAAAATCAATAATAGTGCCGCTGATGCCCACTAAAGCAAATTTCAGGAATCGCTCTCTTTCTATATTTCTTATAGGCATAGGAGCTACAGCTTAAGTTTTTCCTTGAAATAGGGGATCGTCTTATCCAATCCTTTATTGAGGGATATTTTTGGCTTCCAATCCAGAATACTTTCTACGCGTGAGATATCAGGTTTGCGGCGGATTGGATCATCGCCGGAAACATTGCTCTTGAGAAAGGATAATTTAGTTTTATTCGATAACTTATTATTAATTAATTTGGCAAGGTTAAGAATAGTTATTTCATTTGGATTTCCAAGGTTGAATGGTTGATGTTCGTCAGATAACAATAATTTTATAATGCCTTCAACTAGATCATCAACATAGCAAAAACTTCGTGTTTGAGATCCGTCACCATAGACAGTTAGGCTCTCTTTACGTAATGCTTGTTGAATAAAATTAGGAATCACTCTGCCATCACCAAGCTGCATACGGGGCCCATACGTGTTAAAAATCCTAACAATACCAGTGTTTATATTGTGATATCGATGGTATGCCATAGTTAAAGCCTCAGCAAAGCGTTTTGCCTCATCATAAACAGATCTTTGGCCTATCGGGTTTACATGCCCCCAGTAATTTTCACTTTGCGGATGAACTTGAGGATCACCGTATATTTCACTTGTTGATGCGAGGATATATCTCGCATCATTATCTCTTGCCAATCCTAGAGTATTATGGGTTCCTAGTGCTCCGGCTTTCATGGTCTGAATTGGTAAATTAGGGAATCCGAAGGGTGAATTAGGGTTTGGACTTGCGGGAGAAGCAAAGTGCATTATGGCATCAACTTTTCCGGGAACAAAGATGAAGTTCGCAACATCATGCCTGATAAAAGTAAATAATGGATTTCCTGATAGGTGGGCTAAATTCTGTTTGTTCCCAGTGATGAAATTATCCATCCCGATAATTTCATGCCCCATTTTTATTAGGCGGTCACAAAGATGAGAACCTAGAAAACCAGCTGCTCCTGTAATAAGAATACGCATAGATTAAGATTAAATTGATAGAGTATAATCACCAAAAATTACTTATTAACAGATTATAGCATGAAGGAATTATTAAAAATAAAAAGTAAATATACACTCCCCGCGATGATCGAGGTACTGTTATTTGTTGCAGTTATGCCAATATCAGTTTCTCAACTTTCGGATTTACTCAAAGAATCAGAAAAATCCATTAAATTGGCTTTAAAAGAATTAGATGATCACTATCTGAAAACAAGGGGTTTAAGAATACAATGGAAGAGTAAGAAAGTTCAATTAGTCTCTTCACCAGAGCTATCAAAAATTATTGAAGATTTCCTTGGAATTGAGACGACCACAACGTTGAGCCAAGCGTCATTGGAAACAATGGCAATCATCGCTTATAAACAACCTGTAACGCGACCTATGATTGAAGAGATAAGAGGCGTGAATAGCGATGGAGTTGTAAGAAATTTATTGAGCAAGGGATTGATAGAAGAGATAGGGAGGGAAGAAGGAGTAGGTCGACCAATATTATATGGCACGACAACTGACTTTTTGAATCATTTTGGTTTAACTTCTATTAATGAACTTCCACCGTTTGAAATACCAAAAGATATTTCCGGTGAAGAAACAAAAATATTAAAAGACTAATTTGGAAAAAGAACGACTACAGAAGATATTATCAAAACACGGATATGGTTCTCGTAGAGCATGCGAGAAGCTGATTGCTGATAACCGTGTAAAGATAAATGGCAGAATAGCGAAACTAGGGGACCGGGGAAATATATCGGAAGACTTAGTTGAAGTTGATGGCAATCAACTAAGTAAAACACCAGTAAGAAAGATTTATATTGCTCTCAATAAACCCAGGAAAGTGCTTTCTGAAATAAAAAAACAAGATGACAGAAAAACGGTTATTGACCTTGTTTCGTTAGATGAGTATATATTTATCATTGGTCGATTGGACTATTTTAGCGAGGGTTTGATTTTACTTACAAATGACGGGGAGTTAGCAAATAAATTAACACACCCACGTTATGAACATGAAAAAGAATACCGTGTATTAATTAAAAACAAACCAAATCAAAAACAACTGAAAGCTTTGCGTGAGGGTATTGTATTAAATACTGGCTATCAAACTCTGCCTACTGAAGTATCGATAGTTAAACATAATAAACATGATACTTGGTTTAAAATAATAATGAAGGAAGGAAAAAAAAGACAAATAAGGGAGATGTGTAATTTGCTGGGATTACCTGTCAAGAGAATCATCAGGACACGAATAGCCACTATAGAAATGGATCCATTAAAGCCTGGTGAGTGGAGGCATTTATCCAATCAGGAAATCCGGTATTTAAAAATAGCTGCTCATGTGGAATGAGCAAAAAATTATTATTCGGGTTTAGGTAAATGATTCCGAAGTATTTCGATTTTATCTGATGACATCCTTGTCTTCTTTACATGATTTCGGATGAATATTTTTAATTTTTTAAATTTTAAATTAATTTCGGGAGCTTTATTAGTTAAAAGAATAATATTATCGGAATAGAAAAGATTGATGACTTCTGGTTCTATGTCGATGTGAATTGATTTCTCCTTAAAATATTTATATAAGTCCCTTTTTAATGAAGATACTTCTCTAGTGATATTTGGTAATCCTTCTTGAGCAAATTGTTTTAAGATGAAATTTGAGCCACCCTTTTGTTTATATTGTTTTTTTTCAAGATTATATGAAATTTCGCCTTTATGATGATAGGGATTAATGATCCAAACACCAATTGGTCCTACTAACAGATGGGGAACACCAGCTGTGAAATTATAAAGAGTATATTTATCATCTAAACCTTTTAAAGCTTTAACAACGATCTCGTCAGGTCGTGGAGATTTTCCCCAGCGATTTGCCATAAATATACTGACCTGAACTAGCAAATATGCAGGAATGAGAATCAGATAACCAATTAGAGATTTTGAAGGTTCCGGATTTCGTAATGTCCAGATAAACCCGATCGTAAGCAGGGCTAAAGAAATATAAAGTGTTATTTGTGCAATCTTTTTATTTCGTTCAATTAGCTTAACATTAATAGATAGTTTCATTGTTTTCCTTTTATAATTTAGATAATATTCCTTCGCGCATTTTTTCAATCAGATTTGATTCAGTTGCATTATGGGCTAATATAAGCGAACTAGTTATTGCTCGCGGGTCTGATCTTCCATGCCCTACTAAAACCAATCCATTTAAACCAAGAAGAGGCGCGGCACCACTCTCGCCGGGGTCAATCAATGATTTTATGCTATTGAAAGCTGGCTTTGCTAATAATGCGCCTAATTTTGTTCTAAAGGAACCCATTAGAGACTCTCTTAGAACGTCAATTATGAATTTTGCGATTGCTTCACTACCTTTTACAAAAATATTTCCGGTGAATCCATCTGTAACTGCAACATCCGCTTCACCTGAAAATAATTCTTTTGGTTCAATGTTGCCAATAAAATTCACGCTGCTTTTTTCGAGCAATTTATAAGTATCTTTTACTAATTGATTACCTTTCCCAGCTTCCTCACCATTAGAAATTAATCCAACCCTGGGATTCTTAATATGGTTGATAATTTCTGAATATATGCTTCCCATTATTGCGAATTGATGTAAGAAATCTGGGCGGCAATCAGCATTTGCACCAACATCTAGGACTATACATTTGCCTTTTCTTGTAGGGAAAATTGCAGATAATACCGGTCGTTGAACACCTTTCATTCTTCCTAAAACCCTTAGCCCGTTAAACATCGCTCCACCCGTGTTACCAGCGGTGACGAAAGAAGTGCCCATTCCTTCTTTCACTAATCGAATGCCAACTGCCATCGAATTATTTGGTTTTTTCTTGGCGGATTCAACCGGTTTTTCCCACATTTCAACAATTTCCGGAGCGTGAAATATTGAAAAAGAATTTTTATCAACTGATAATTCTTTCATTTTCTGTTTAATCAGTTTTTTATCTCCAACTAGAATTATTTCTTCTGAAATCAATTTCTTTGCTTCTACTGCGCCTAAAATTTCAGGGAATGGATAAGCATCGCTTCCCATGGCATCTAAGATTATTGTCATTTTTACACCTATATCCTATTATTATGATTTTGCTTGACATTCTTATACAGCCGATTATAATTGTTAAATCTTTGCGCTGGTGCTGGAATTGGCAGACAGGCATGGTTGAGGGCCATGTGCCGCAAGGCGTGGGGGTTCAACTCCCCCCCAGCGCACTGATTAAATGCCAAAGAACCGGCTATTTTTTTTATTTAAATTTAAATAAGCGGTTTGCATTTCCATCAGTTACATCGATCACATTATGTAATGTGCATTCAAAAACCTCAGCAAGTGATTGTGCAATATACACTAAGTATTGTGGTGTATTTCTTTTTCTGCGAAATGGAACTGGGGATAAATACGGCGCATCCGTTTCCAAAACCAAATGATTTAACCCAATCCACTTGACTACTTTACGCAATTGATTTGATTTCTTATACGTTATTGGGCCCCCGATACCGAAGGTAAAATCATGCGCGATTCCCCATTCTGCTATCCTGTTGGATCCATTAAAAGCATGAAAAACTCCTTTACGCACTGATTTAAAAGTAATCGCACTTTCATCGTAATATTTATCAAGAATATTTAGAAGTTCAAGATCGGCATTTCGGTTATGCATGCAAATTGGCAGATTAAATTCTTTTGCTAATACGAGCATCTTGTTGAACACTTTAATCTGAGTATCACGAGGTGAGTAGTCTCGGTAAAAATCTAGTCCAATTTCACCAATCGCAAATATACTATTTCTTTGCGACTTCAGCAATTCTTGGATTATGCTGGGATTTGAATTTTCGGAATAATTCGGGTGAATTCCGACCGCTGAAAAAATGATTTCCGAGAATTTTAATGAAAGCTGGATAGATTTTTGACTAGTCGCGACATCGATACCTGGAACAAGGATACGTTGGATACCATCCTTAACCGCTCTTAAAATAACGTCATCAAGGTCATTGTCAAATTGATTTGAATAAAGATGACAGTGAGTATCAATCAATTTTACTTGTCTAACCCAGCTATCTCTAAGCCAGCATTGATGATAGCTTGTACCTTGTCTTTGTGAGTTGTTTCGCAATAAACTCGGATTAATGCTTCAGTGCCTGAGAATCTGATCAACAACCATCCGCCATCTTCAAAAGAGAATTTATAGCCATCCGTATCAGAGAAATCAATAACCTTTAATCCAGCAATGCTATCAGGTTTTGAATTCATGATCCTATCAATTCTATTTTGTCGGTCTCCCGAGAATTCTTGGTCTATACGGTCATAATAATGGGGCCCAACTTTACTGAAAAGTAAATCCAATAATTCTGAAGGTTTTTTATCAAGCTTTACCATCATATCTAAAATATACAGACCCGCAAGAATGCCATCCCTTTCGGGAACATTCCCGCGAAAAGCAAACCCGCCAGATTCTTCACCGCCAATTAGAGCATCCGTTTCCAACATTTTTGGGGCAACATATTTAAACCCAACGCCGGTCTCATAAACAGGAACTGAGTACATTTTTCCTAATATTTTTAGCATGGACGTTGTGGAAAGAGTCTTTACAATTGGCCCCCGAAAACCGCGAACTTCTAATAAGTAATAAGCTAATAAACCAAATACCTGAAGCTGGTTAATAAAATTTCCGTTTTCATCACCTAAACCAAACCGATCAGCATCACCATCATTTATCAATAATACATCAAAGTTTCGTTTAACCACTTCACTCAGTCCTACATCCACATTAGGTGGAATAGGTTCGGGTCTACTCATTTCTGGAAAGATGGGATTTCTCGCATTATGGATTTCTTCGATGACTGTTTTTCCGCCTCCAATAAGTCGGGGAAACCAACCAGCACCGTTTCCCCACATGGAATCTACCAGGATTTTCAAACCAGCTTGCCTGATTGGTTTGAGATCAATTAATTTCGTAATATGAGAAATATAGTCAGGTGCAGGATCAAAAACCTTAATAAATCCTTGATCTAATGCTTCATCATAAGGGATAGTATTGACTTCGGCAATTTTTAGTGGTATCAGACTTTCAATGGATTTCAAACCGCTTGGGGCGATTGCACCACCATTTTTATCACGTACTTTAAACCCATTATCAGTTGAAGGATTATGAGAAGCTGTTATATTAACCGCACCTATAGCTTTCTCGTTCACTACGGCAAAAGAAATTACTGGAGTGGGTGTGGCATCCCCAGTAAGAAATACATGAAAGCCATTACCTGCGAGAACTTCCGCTGTGGACCTTGCGAAATATTCAGAAAGGAAACGTTTGTCATATCCTACAATTACTTTTTTGTTTTCACTTCCTAGGTTATTCAAGTAGTGTGAAAAGCCCTGAGTACACCTCATCACGCTTTCGAAAGTAAAATCACCTGCTATATTGCCTCGCCATCCATCTGTTCCGAACTTAATTTGAGGTGCCATCTATCCTCCAAAGATATTATAATTTTCGTTATTATAACAACTCAAAAAAAATACTGAAGTAATCAATGAAGAATCAGCCTGTTGTTGTGTATATTGATGAATTGGGGGAGATCAAATGATGGTTAATAATTTAAATTGGATTCATCTTGAACCTATAACACCATTCACATGTGATGTTAAAATCAGATACAGGTCTTCTTTTGTTAGATGCAGAATTGAAAAAACAGGAAAGAATACATTAAAGGTTAAGCTATCTCGAAAATTACGAAATATTACTCCTGGTCAATATGCTGTATTTTATTCAGAAGACGAAGTGTTGGGCAGCGGGATGATTATTGGAGTATAACCATAATATGGCTAATATAACATTTCCCATTTTCATATTCGGTAGTCTAATTGCAGGGTTAGTTGGTTCACTAATCCATTTAATTTTTGGAGGGAAACTATTTCGGTTACTGCTGTCGATTTTATTTTCTTGGATTGGTTTTTGGGTTGGGAATAATTTAGGGCTTCAATATGAGCTGTTTTTTTTCAAATACGGGCCGATTGATTTTGGTAGCGCTATCTTTGTTAGCCTTATATTGGGTTTGATTGGTTATTGGATATCTGGTGAAAACCAAAAACCATCCATCATGTAAAGGGAAAGAATGAGCTGGATTACATCTCGGGAAAGAGCCATGGAAGGCGATCTGATCTTATTAATTAGCTCCAAACAAAAATACTTTATATTTCCTCTTATTCAGGGCGACACTTTCCAAACTCATCGTGGCGTTGTGAGTCACGATGATCTTATTGATCAGAAGTGGGGAAGCGAAATATTTAGCCATAAGGGAAGTCCATTCTATTTATTTCAACCTGGGATTGAAGAACTGATCAAAACCACAAAACGTAATACACAGATCATGTATGCCAAAGATATCGGATATCTTCTATTAAAGTTAAATATTATCAGCGGAACAAAAATGATTGAAGCCGGAACAGGTTCTGGCAGTTTAACGCAAGTAATTGCCGCGGTAATTGGTAGCGAGGGTCATTTATATAGCTATGAAGTGAGGCCGGAAATGCAGAACTTGGCTAAAAAGAACCTTAAGCGGCTTGGGGTCGAAGGAAGGGTTTCTTTTATCGAAAAGAATATAGAAAATGGATTTGATCAGAATAATATCGACGCCATTTTCCTGGATGTTCCTAATCCATATGATTATTTAGAGCAAGTGAAAAGTGCTCTTGTCCCGGGAGGATTTTTCGGGACCATCCTTCCGACAACTAATCAGATCGTAAAATTGCTGATCGAATTTCGCAGGCAGAAATTTGCTTATATTGAAGTATCTGAGATATTGCTGCGCCATTATCAAGCGGAAGAAACCAAACTAAGGCCTACTGATAGAATGGTTGCTCACACAGGATATTTGATCTTTGCACGCCCTATCAGCCAATCATAATAGAATAAGGGAAGAAGAAAGAATGAGAAAAAGAATCACCCATCCAATAACAAGATCTTGTGTATTTTATTCGGGATTGGGATTATGGAAATATATCTGGTGATGTGAGGAATTCAGGTGTCTGAGTGAAAAATTCAGCGTACAAAAGCTATTCTGCATGCTTAGCTTCAAATTGCGGTAACTGTGGAAGGTTAGTTAACCAAAGAAAGATTTATTGGTTTGATGCATCAACAGCTATGTGTAATTATTGCGGATGTGTTATCCAAAGCCATTGAAATAATGAATTATTATATTAGGCAATGCATTGACTCAATGCACTTAGAATTAGTAAAGTTTAATCAAGAGTTGTTATTGAAACCCATCGCTCCGAATCTCATTCGAGCAGCCGTATTAATTCCAATCACGTTCAGGAATAATGAACTCGTTATCTTATTCACAAAGAGAACAAATTCAGTAAATAACCATCGGAATCAGATTTCTTTTCCTGGTGGTGCTCTTGATAAAAGGGATGCAAATCCATTGGCTGCTGCCTTGCGAGAAACGGAAGAGGAAATTGGAATAAAAAAGAAAGACATAGAAATTCTTGGTAAATTAGAAGCCAGAAATACTACAACCGGATTCTATATATATCCTTTTGTTGGTTTCGTTCATAACCTTAATGGAATTCATATAAATAAATTCGAAGTAGAACGGATTATTTACATTCCTTTAATTTGGTTGCGTAATCCGACGAATTCAGGAGTTGAAATATATAAGGAACAAAATAAAAGAGGGCATCCTGTTATTACATTTTTAAATTATGAGGGGGAAAAAGTCTGGGGGATAACCGCTTCAATAATCATGCAATTTCTTGAAATAATAAGAAAATAGCGAAGCAGATCGCTTCGCTATTGATTGAATAAATTTCTAAATTACTCTTCTTCAGAAGATTCTTCCTCATCTTTTCCGCGCTCAACGACTTCTGGCTCAGCGCCTTCCTCAACTTCTTCCAGAATTTCGGCTTCCTCAACAACTTCCTCGACCTCTTCCTTGATAGCTGAGGCAACTACGATTAATTCTTCTGGGTCTGATAAGAACTCGACCTTTTCGATGGTCGGAAGGTCCTTCAAATAAATTGCCGCACCTAGCTTTTCAAGGGAGCTAATGTCTACCTCAATTACTTTTGGTAAATCTTGAGGGAAACATTCAACTTCGATTTGGTCAAGACCTGAAACAATTAATGCACTGTATTCCTCCAATACAGGAGCTTCACCTACCAGTGATATTGAAACACTTGTGCGGAGTTTTTCTTTCAAGGAAATTGCAAGAAAATCTACATGAAGAAGGTCGCCTTTGATGTAATCCTGTTGGATTTCACGAACCAAAGCGGCATGTTCTTCACCTTCAACATCAATAGTGAGGATAGTTGAGCCAGATACCCTATTTAAAGTATTGGTTGTATCTCTTTTATCCAGAGTGATAGGGAGTGATTTTAATTTACCTCCATAAATAACCGCAGGAACTTTTCCTGCTAGGCGAAGATTTTTTACTTTCTTACCAATGATAATTCTTTTTTCTGCCTTTAATAGTACTTTTTCCATTTCTTTCCTTTCGCGCCTCTCACCTCATAAGAGGTTACCTTCGCTTAATTGAATAAGACAATCAATTATTTTATCTATAGTAATAAGAATCGTCAAGGTTATTAACCTTCAATCCAATTATAAGTCCGTTCTACTGCTTTTTTCCAATCGTGTAACAAAGCTGACCTTTCGCTTGTATTTAAAGATGGGCTCCACATAGTATCCATTTGCCAATTCTTCACCAGATCGTTCTGGGATTTCCAAAATCCCACTTCCAATCCCGCAGCGTACGCTGTTCCTAACGCAGTAGTCTCAATTACAGTTGGACGGACCACTTTTTTTTCAAGCACATTGGCTTGAAATTGCATCAATAGATCATTTCTAACCATTCCTCCATCGACTTTTAGCAGGTTTAAATCGATACTTGCATCTTTTTTCATTGCTTCGAACACTTCATACGTTTGGTAAGCGGTTGCTTCGAGCGCTGCACGGGCTATATGCCCTTTATTTGCATACTGTGTTAGGCCAATAATTAAACCGCGCGCATTTGCATGCCAGTGTGGAGCGAATAATCCTGAAAAGGCTGGGACAAAATATACACCTCCATTGTCAGCGACTGTTTTTGCAAGAGTTTCGATTTCCTGAGAAGATCGAATGATCCCAATATTATCCCTCAGCCATTGAACCAATGCGCCAGTTACTGCTATTGACCCTTCAAGACAATAAACCGGATCTTGGGTTCCAATCTTATATCCGACGGTTGTTAATAGTCCATGATTGCTCGTAATGATTTCGGTTCCTGTATTTAACAGCATAAAACAACCGGTTCCGTATGTGTTTTTTGCATCACCCGGTTGAAAACAAACCTGACCAAAAAGAGCCGCTTGCTGGTCACCGAGGTCCCCACATATCGGAGTTCCGGGGAGAATATTTATGGTATCTCCATAATAGCTTGAAGATGGCAAAATTTTCGGAAGAATCTCCTGAGGTATTTTCAGAATATCAAGTAGCTCATTATCCCAGGATAGCGTATGCAGATCCATCATCATTGTTCTTGAAGCATTTGTAACATCCGTAAGATGCTTACCTCCATGAGTCCCGCCAGTAAGATTCCAGATCAACCAGGTATCTATATTCCCGAAATACACCTCATTCTTGAAAATATCATTTTTTATCTTGGGATTATTATCAATAAGCCATTTTATTTTAGGTCCAGAAAAATATGTGGCAATAGGGAGGCCGGTTTTTGTTTTGAAAATATCTTGATAATGGGAAGCTGATAGTTTTGCACAGATCTTATCAGTGCGGATATCCTGCCAAACGACCGCGTTCCCATAAGGAATACCTGTTTTCTTATTCCAAAGAATAGTCGTTTCGCGTTGATTTGCAATGCCAATCGCAGATATTGAATTTGATGGAACCTCTGCTTGTTTAAAAGCAGAAGATAATACTTCTTTGGAGTTTTCAAGAATTTCTATCGGATCGTGTTCTACCCATCCTCGTTGAGGATAAATTTGTTTGTGTTCTTTTTGCGCAAAGGCTATGATTTTGCCTTTTTTATTAAATAAAATACATCTGGTAGAGGTAGTGCCTTGGTCTAATGCTGCGATTAATTTCATAAACTACTCCTATAGCTAATGAGATATATAAAAGATGATATTTAAATATTTTTAATATCGATTCTTAATTGAGAAATCTTCTTTCGGGAATTTTCAAAATGCGCATTGTTCTTCATAAATTTTTGGTTTTCAGCTCTTACAAATCTTTCGTACGGAGCGATAGTTGCGTAGAGATTATCAATCACTAAGTCAATTTGGCGTGTGATTTCTTCTATTAGTGAAATAGAGAGTTGGTCTCGAATAGCATTTACTTTCTCTCGGAATGATTTTATCGCCTGTTTTTTCTTAGTGGGAATGATAAAGAATCCCAATGTGGCTGTTAGCCCAGCCAAGAGAATCCCGGTCAGATCAGCAGACGCTGTAGTAGCCAACACAGTTACTAATGTGCCCAAACCAAGTGCACCAACTTCAATAGCAGCGGAAGCGGCAACTGCCATTTGAGCATCTTCGGCGATCTGCTGTGCTTCTGAATCACGGTTGAATCTTTCAACCACCCGTTGTGCTTCCCTTTTTACTTTGGAAATGATCTTCTTTCTTTCAACCTGTATTTCTCTCGAATGGGAATCACTTAAAATTCTTTTCTTAAAAACGAGCATACGTTTGTTAATCTTACTGTTCACGATCTGCCACTGTTTGTAATTTTCATCTACCAACCACTCAATCAGGTCATCCACTTTATTGTCGATCTGAGTCGCCAAATCTTTTACTACAATATCCTTGTATTCACGCTGAATTCTTTCTTTATTCAATAGATCAAATATTCGCCCAATTCGAAATGTTTCTTCAAAAAATGATTGACCTCTCTTTTCAAATTCAAGGATTGCGTTATCAATATCCGCATATCTAAAATTGAATCGACGTAATGAATCTTCACGAAATAAGGATATTTGTCCATGTATGTCGTCTAACAATATCTTATCTTCCTTGATCAAATTGATATTGGTCAAGTTAATTTCATTGTATTTATTGGTCAGATTCTCTAAAATATACAAGGGGTTGTTGAGTTTTATACGAATACGTTCTCCCTGATCCAGCGTGTTGTGAATGTATTTTTCGATCTTTGTTAAATCAGCATCTTTAATGCCTTTTTTTAGGTTCATCAATGAATTCCTCGCGCTGATAGTAAAAATCACG
>SDBT01001906.1_pt1 | contig 37440 bp, 63 predicted proteins | sample 2277101 | NCBI WGS metagenome assembly SDBT01 (sample SAMN10404973, study PRJNA504765) | marine sediment metagenome | isolation source: marine sediment core GS10_PC15, 103 cmbsf | place: Arctic Ocean: Southern Knipovich Ridge | collected 2010 | reverse complement strand
ACATATGGTTTATTGAAATGAACGACAATTCCACCCTTGGCATCGACTGTTCCATGTACGACGTATCGCCCGGCTGCTTTGGAATCGGCTACCACCCAGAGATCAGCACCAGTTTCGGATAAAGCCTGTATGTCCGTAAGGTGCAAAAATTCTGTGGATAGAAGTGTTCGCACAGTTGTCGAACCGGAATCGTACAATATAACAGCGATTCCACCACTCGCATCACCATCCAAAATTGCTTCACCGTGAACTTCAAAAGAACCTGCCATTTGTTAATCTCCTATTGTAATCGTCATTGCCTCGGCAAATCTCGAAGGCACGTACAAAACTGTACTATCTAGGGCACCGAAACTATAGACAGGAATAGCGACCGTTATACCGATTACTTCATTCTGCATATTTAATAGGACACCCCCGGAACAACCGGGAACTACCCCACCGTTTGCAACCACATAACCTCCCCAGTTCGCTGATACGATGTATCCTTTGTAGACCATTCTGCCCCTGTTGAAACCTATGGTAACACAGAATTCACCGACCTCGGCTCTCCCGAAAGAATACACTTTATATTCTTCAGGACTCTTGAACCGTATCAGGGCCAAGTCCTCATTGGAACTCTCTCGCACGATCTCGGCTTCGTACAACTCATCATCAACTGTTATGTCGATTGGATAACCATAACTCTCAACGACATGACCGGCTGTGATCGCATAATACCAGCCATCTCGATTAGCAACAACAAAGCCTGAACCTTGACCCTCATCTGTATTGACAATTAGGACGCCACTATAAGCCGAAGGAACATCTACAAGTTGCGTAAACATCGTAAACAGCCCTGCTGTAACACCGACAGCAAGTATACACAAGATTATGATTGCGATGAGTCTTTTCGCCACTTCCTATAGTTCCTCACATTTAAGGCCAAGGCCGGAATACACACTAGCAGTAGGCCATATATACGATACGAAAACGCCAGGTATATCCAGAGCGAGTTTCCCACCATATTCAGCAAGAATCCGAATCGCTTCTTGTTGCCAATGGTATAGGATGCCGCTAGGTCTAACCCGCCTGCGATGAAGTCCAGCATTATACTTTACCTAAATAAACCTCGAATGAGCCTCAAATTTCAATCGAGCAGCAAACATACGTGCAGCTTCTATACGTTCGGGAGTACCGCCTATTCCGTGGCATAATGGCGTCCAATTCGGATGTTCTTTCAGGTTAAGTTCGCATCCATCAATCCAAGTTTGAAGCCATTCAGCAGCTTTATCCTGCCAACATTTTTCTTGGTTAGAACCCATTATTCATCCGTTTCATCCGGGTGTTCTACCAACTCCGAGAGGTCGTGATAAGCATCTTCGGGAATCTCCGGGATTTCGGGTACCAAACCCAGCTTTATACCCATCACATCATTGGTCTTCGGGTCTACGGCGATGTATACATGATCTTCGGGTGGGAAATACTTGCAAATTTTCAGTATGAGTCGAGCAAACTGCCATTGACGATATCGTTTCCACAAGGAACGCCTTAGAGAACAAGGTTCACGAACGATATCGACTGCATCTCTTGTTCCACGTTTCATATTTATCCTCGATAAATCTCGCCGACTTCTTCGAGACGAGTCATACTTCGTATCGTTGATCGAATGATACACCACTGCATTTGGCATGTGGGATCAGCCTTCGGGATAGTCTTCCATGCCCGTAGACGAATGAAATCCGGTTCTATAGAAACGAGTTCCCCAATGGCTTGCACCAAGGCTGGGGTAGGTTCATTCTCGACGTGATCCAGAAACTCGACGACGAATTTGAAACCAATCCATTTCGATGCTATACGTCGAGGGGCCATATGAGTCTCCATAAAGACCGATTTTTCATCAGTATACATTATACCATAATCCAGGGGGTTTGTCAAGTCCTAATTTGGTTCTAATCCATTCTAATTTAGAAGATAGCCCCTAACACCCCCCTAATTGATTGACTCATTTTCATTGCATGATTGACTCGTTTTGTTAGTTCGACCCATGAACGTTCCCCCACAGAGGACTTTGATGTCCCGGGCTAACAACGTGTTTAAACACACGGTCGAATTCTTCAGCATTTTTCCTTGACAATCATTGACATCCACTGACCCACGGGAAAACCCAAAGGCCGGACCCCCGTACCCCAAACGATACAGAAGGTACAATCGTTACAGACCTCACAGCTCATACAGTCGTCATACACCATACATGCCCTACAGACAGCCAACAGATCAACATGACAATACCCTTATCCTTCAGAGGACAAGGTCCAGGCGTTGCAGTCGTCATACACGCTACACACTGCTATATAGATGTATTACCTATCATCGCAGACGATTTGACATCGCAACCTGCGACCCCAAAAGAATCATGAAAAAACTTTGCTTTACTCCTTGACAGATCAGACAACGTATCGTACCCTACACTACAGACAATAGGAGCCGATACCATGACAATCACAATCGAGCGTAAGACAGCTAAGGACGGGTCGGTATACTGGATAGTTGAACACGCTGATACCGAGTATCAGATGATCTTCGACCAGTTTGCCGACGTGATAGGCTACCTTGACGCATGGAAAAGCATACAGGGAATAGTCTAGTAATGTCTGAATACTATAAACTATCGTGGTACGTCGTGCTGGCGTACTTCGTCCTTTGCATGTAATAAGAGAATCATAATGACTCAGAGTATCGTACAACAGGGTCTCATGGAAGCGATGCAAGGCAATCGACAAGGATTTGCTGACGCATTGCGGAAGCTAAGGAAGCTAAGGAAAGAACCGGAAGCTAGGTATTTGCGTGCAATGGGTACGCGAGTAGCCGAAATTCACAGGTAATGGAGGAATCGACAATGAATTGGGAATTACGAAAAGTCGAAGATATCGAGTGTACGCTGGACGATAGTGGGATTTATACCATTATCAACCGTATCCCGTGTACAGCCTGTCCGGCCCTATCAGCAACGGTACGGTTGGACCTAATGCCGGCGGTTAGCTCCGATGAACCTGCACCGTTACATGGACCGATCATGTCCTGGCAAGGCACAGCGAACAATGTTCGCAAGGCGGTAGTCAAATTCACGAATTTGCATCTGTTCAACGGGATCAGCCGAGAACACGCATCGTACATCGGCTATGAACTGCATCGTGCCGAAACGGACCCCAACTACGTCCAAGACTAACGGAGTGCGTCACGGGGCAAGGACGCCCCTTACCGCGTATCGTGGAGGAGCCATCATGACACAACGAAAAGACCTTGTGGATATCGCCGATGAAAACTACCATAGCCGACAAGGGGAATACATGGCCTGTCAGGTTTGCGGGAAGACCATTGGTGGAACGCGTGGCGACTATTGGGAATATCCTATGGATTATGTGTTTACCTGTGAATGCGGGAGTAAGGATATTGCCTTAGTCAAGAATGTAACACAACAGGTAATTATCAAACAATAAGGATACTCAGGACATGGGGAACGGATTCCCCTAGCTCGTAATAATCTGGCCACATCTAACTCTCGCTACCAGCTCGACATATCTAGACCCCTTGTTTAGATTAGGGCCAAATGGTCAGGTTATTCCTAGTACAGAGCAAATGGCCAAAAAAATCTTAAAATCTGGCCACGCTTAAAACCTTTATCCTGCTGGATTTATATAAGATATGGCCACAATTTCTGAAAAGAGGGTGAGTCTAGCTATAAGGAATTGCTGAAAGGTGATTTAATAGTACATTAACGATTGTAATGGTTGTATAGACTGTATAGATTACATAATATGGGGTATATAGAATATGTTATTTTACGCATGTGATATGTGTGTATATATAGAAGGATAAAGCCTCTTTTTGGATTTTCTGGCCATATCTTCTAGAAGTCGAGCCTGCGAAAGGCTTTACGTGTGGCCAAGCAAATGGCCAGACATTTCCGAGCTTAGTACAAGTGCTTAGTTTACAAGGGGTTCTAAATCGTTTTCGTGGCCAATAAAAACAATAAAGTGCTAAAATTCTGGCCATCTGGCCACAAAATGGCCATATTTAGGTATACTACCCTCGGAGGCAGTATACTACCCTCGGAGGGTATGGCCCTTGAATTGTTTAGAATCCGGTTTAAAAACCCCTATTGAACACGTTAAAAATCCACGCTTTTATTTGCGTTCGGGTCAACAATGTCGTATACTATACTCGGAGGGTAGTATGGTGCATCTAATAATCGAGAACGCTAAACAGCGGTATAACCAATCCGAAAAAGGTCGAGCTTCTCGACGACGCTACCGTCAATCGGCGAAGGGACGTGCAGCAGCAAAACGCTATCGAGATAAACGACGGGCGGGATGGTTACAGCTTAGGACTGAGATGCGACTTCGGCAACAATCGGAGCATAGGGTTCTCGAAGATGGAACAATCCAGCCGTTATGAGATTTTATTTGCATCGGGGCATTTTATGTCGTACACTTGAGGTACTAGCACAACGGGTCGAATCGCGACTCTATCAACCGAATACAGGAGGTAGCATCATGAAAGGTACGAAAAGACCATGGTATGCAACTGGTGTTCACGTTCAATCAGCAGTGTTGGACGAAGATAACTATATCTGTAAAGCAGAAGGATCGACGTTAGAGGAAGCTGAAGCTAACGCCCAGCTTATTGTCCGTGCTGTCAACTGTCTTGAAAAGATACTGTAAACCACTTTTCAGAGAATCGGAGGTATCATCGTGAACAATGTCACTCTGACAGTCGAAGGGCACATTCTTACCGCCAAGGTGGACTTGTCTAAGGAATGCGGCTCAAGCAAGTCCGGTAAGAGCATCGTCATTGGCACCACGTCGGGTAACAAGCCCATTGAGGGCCACGATGGTGTCAAGATCGGTCTGAACGTGTACAAGCTCAATACACCAGCCTAGTCGCAAACGTAGCTACAGAGACTCCGACCGTATCGCCTATGGGCAAGAGGGAATAGACGGGTTCAATGCCCGCCGGGGTCTATACAATCGCCGTGGGAAGCTGTGACAGGCTTCTGTGGGTAGGCTGACTTTGGGTGTGTCACCACCATTAGGACGTGGCAGTGAAGCGTTCTGGTCGGCTGACGTGAAGGTTCGATTCCTCACCACGGCTTTACGAGAATTGGAGGATTCACCGTGAATAAACAAGAGTATGCTGAGTACGTCGAAACCGTTGCGAATGAACTGAACGGTCTGACAGGTATCTCAAGCAGTCTATGTTCCAAGTGTGTCGAATGTGCAGATGCTTTCGGTATGGAAACCGGGGACGAATTCGATGAAGCTATCAGCAACGGGGAAGTATTCGATGAAGGTGGGTTTTCCAAACATCCCTGCGAAGTATGCGGAAGTCCGCTTGGCGGCAACCGATCCGCTATCCATGCCGTAAACGCTGAGGGCGGGATTATACACTATAATGCTTGTGACGATTGTATGTATTACGTCGAATATGGCAGACTAGACGATACGACCATGCAAGAAGTGGAGGGATAGGTAAGATGGGTATTCTAAATAACATGAGGGAAAATGGGAAAGCTCTGAGAGAATTTAGAGCTTACCTAAAGCGGGAAAAAGAGCTAGCTCTGAAAACCTACCATGAGTGTAGGCGAGGGGGAGACATAGACGGAGCGAATTTGTGGTGGGAACGGCAAGATGTGTTGGGTAATGTCGGCCGTCGGTTCAACAAGTGTCTGTAATCGGAGGAATCGCAATGATACTCTCAATTCTCTTTGGGCTCTTTGCCGTAGTTGGATCAGCGTGGAACGGAATCTGTTTGGCAGTTTCCATTGAATCCGGGGACATCGGCTGGATCATTTTTCACACCGTCCTCCTTACAGCTACCACCAGTATCATAGCTACGACGGTATCGTGCTTGAGAACCAAATAAATTCCCGAAGTTTATTTGCTTCGAGTCGAATCGTGTCGTAAGCTTTGGGTAACAACGCAAACTGGAGGATTCTACAATGGATACGGACGCCGAGAAAATTATCAAACGATATCGTCGGCATGGGATGTCGTATGTCATTCTATGTAATGGTATCGATCATTGGCGAATTGAGTATACCGACCCCAGCATTATGTTGGTCAACAGACAACGGTTCGCTGGGTCTTGTGACTGTGCGGAGGAATAGTGGATAAAGAAGAGTACACCGACTGCTGCAAGACCGTTACGGATAGTTTAAGGCGTGGTGGCCGCCAGTATAGTATTTGTCGCAGGTGTATCGGGTGCGTAGATGCCCGCGATGATTGCGTTTATTGCATTCACTATATTGAATACGATAAGTTCGACGATGCAATGAAACAAGAAGTGGAGGAATAGAAATGAACGATTACATGGCGGTAATGATGGCCGAAGGTGTCGATGAGGCTTCCGAAGAAGTGCAGATAGAGGCTTGGCAATATTTGATCGAAGCGGGTATCTGCCACATTGCAGGAAGGTGAAGAAATGAATATAGAATTATGGGGCGGAATACTGTTGTACGGTCTGATAGCACTCGTGATCGGAATAATTTTGCTCGTTATTCCTCCGAGATAGATTTGCTTCTGATCGAAAAATGTCCTAAACTTATGGTGGAGGCAGAATGTACACTTGCATCGATTTCGAAACCAAGAAAGACCTGGAAGCCGCCGTTGCTAATGGCGACGATGTGCGGATATACCAGCCTGGGCCGTCCAGTGGTGATGAACCGACCAATGGTGAAGTCTCTGTCGAAGGTCCGCATTACCCTGAGCCTCATCAGTGGCATGCTCGTGTAATGCTCCATGAGGGACGTGTAGTCCACGTGAAATGAGAGGGATAGAATCATGCAGGATACGAAACGAATTACAGAGCAATTAAATACACGGGGCATTGTCGCATTCCAGGCGGACGATAGCCCAGAGCAACAGGCTGTTAAAACCGCCAGCCGTGAGCTCGCAGAAGCAACCGGTTTCCTTTACGCCGTTACAAAATCCGGCGTATGTATCATCCTTGATCAAGATCGGCATGAAATTAAACTGGAATCATAGAGAAATGATACACTACGACGATAGAGAATCGGGGATTGTTACCATAATCATCGCCGTTCTCGTGGTTATGGTGATACTGATCTTTGCTCACTTGGCAGCATGAGGGAAAGACTATGACACTTAAGGAATTCAAAACCGAGTTACAGAAGAAACTTAGGTTTGCCGAGAAAGCACGGGACGATTATAGAGAAACTGGGTGTGAGAATCTCACAGTTTTATGGTGTGGTTATATTCGTGCTCTGAGGGAGGCATTAGCTCTATCGGACAAGGTGGAATAACGAACGAAAAACTTCGGTTTGATTTGCTTTTCGTCGAAAAAGGTTGTATACTTGTTGTAGATGCCCGGCTGCGTGCCGGGTAGTAGTGGGGTGTGAAATAAGGGACGACAAAAGCTATACTGTATCAGCGGGATAGTGACAAATCGTTCGCCCCTGATAGGGAATCCGGAACATATTAGTTTCGGCACAATCCACTACGTTTAACAAGTGAATATACTGCGGGAAGAGCCCCGGTGGGCTATTGAGTCTCATAAACTTAACGTGGTCGGTTCGACTCCGACTCCCGCTATTGGTTATGAGCCCAGGATGGGTGGGACCGTGTTTGGCTATCGTTCAAACAAGAAGTATCCCACCCATCCACATTAAAAGTGAATAAATTGGCGTGTGAAAGCGTGGTGAGCTTCCTATCAGGGAGTACCTGTCCTAGACTGAAACACGCCGATATTTGCGGCGGACAGCGTAAGACGTTCGAGACGCAGCATACGGGTTCGCCCCCGACCGCCGCATTGCCTGATTAGAATAGATGTTACAGTTCTAGCCGGGCTTTTACCGAAAAACCAGCGGGAGAAATGTTCAGGCCTCCGGCAGAGTACCCCGCTGGTAGAATTAAGGAAAGTAAAATGACTAAAAATACGGAAGATGCGTTAGGGTGGATTTTTCTTTTCGGCATAATGGTCGTTATCATTTTTCTGGTTGTATTTCACGTATGATAATAAGAGAGGATACTAATGGACGGCATACAGAAAACAATAGCCGAGGCTCTGAAAGAGTTACTTCTGAGCGTTGAAGGTGGGAAGTATGGTCAAGACGATGAATTCGATGTAAAGTCTTTCGAGGAAGATTGCGACGATATCGTATTCAATGCCAACTGAAACAGAACAATTTGTGATGTGCGACCCCGAGGGTATTCCAATGTGGAATTTCTCTAGAGGCGGCATGTATGATACACGGGCGGAGGCTATAATGTCGGCCAGGGCGTATGATCGAATGTGGAAGCAGATAGCAAAGTTTCAAAGGGAGAAGCCCTGGGAGCCGATGCTCCGACGCTTCTCTTATACTGCCAGGGTGAAAGTATTCACTGATGCGATTGAGAGGGTTGAATGAGCTCCAGATATCCCATCTTCATGTGCAAGGCTGATCGAGACGAATATCTCAATAAACTGATAGCGAACTGTTATCAGGTAAAGGCGAGAACTATCAGTACGGCGGATCGTGAGCTCTTTATCGTCGTAGACGTGAGCCAAGAGAGGAAATGATGGAACTACTAGGAATCTTCGTAGTCTGTTTTTTAATCGGTTTCGTAATTGCAGCTATCATGGAAGCAATTCTTTTCAAAGGATAAATTCGCTTTCGAGCGAAAAATGTCGTATACTAGGAGTGGAGGTAAATAATGGCCAGAGGACATAAAACTTGCCCGGAATGCAATGCCCAGGTTGGGCCACGAACTAAGAAATGTTCTTGTGGCCATGAGTTTGTCTTCAAGCCCGGTAAAGCACCAAGGGCCAAGCGAGGACGACTTGAATTACCGCAGGTCGAGAAGCCCTTTGAGGCTCTGACAGAGACACCATCAGAGGTCGTAGGCGTGGATGATCGGGACGCATTGAACTCATTCATAGAGCAGCTACAGGCTTGTCGGGATGATTCAGAGCGGACAGGAGGCTGTTATTCAAGTTTTCTACATTGTAAGGGCGGTCATACTGTACAGGTCGAAGTATGGTTGCCGGTGAGGGCACGGTAATGCACGCTACACGAGAGAGCTGGTACATGGCCGCCGCACGAATGATCGAGGAACAGGTGTTCAAACCTGCGGGGTATATCGGACTACCTAAGTATCGGATTGGCTGTGGTGGTACGGTTATAAAGTCTGAGAAACATGGGGCGTTTTGTTTCCATTGTAGAAATTCTGGGGATGGTACCTGTGAGATTTTCATTTCACCGAGGTTTGATGATCGGCAGAAAGTCCTTCGGTTTATCATCCACGAACTCTGTCATGTAATCGTCGGAACTGATGAAGGGCATAAGAAATCTTTCATTGAAGTCATGCGAGCAGTAGGGATGGTTCGACCCTGGACAAAAGCGATGGTAAGTGAGGGTTTAAACTTAGTATTGCTCCCGATGGTGGATAAACTCGGATTCTATCCTCACGCCCCATTAATCATCGAAAAGAAACCGGGACAGAAGGGCAGTCGTCTGATTAAAGTCGCCTGCCCTAAGTGTGGCTATGTCGCACGGGTTACGAGAAAGTGGCTCGATGAGGTTGGTGCCCCTTTATGCCCAGCTGATGCAGTTGCATTTAAAGAGGAAGTGAAGCCCCCTGAAAATGACTCGTGAAGCTGAAAAGTTGAGGGAAAAGTATCACGATATCTCCCAAGAGATTGAGATAGTTGTAGGACGACGACTAAGAACGCTAGAGGGTAGACAGGTATATAGCCATTTAACAGGTCAAGCTCGTGAGCTAATCAGTCGATGTATCCTGATGGGCGATTATCGTAGTTTTATAGCTCTCGTGAGTGAGTTAGCGATCCTCTTCAAGACAATAGAACAGCCAAAGACAGCCGAGGCTTTGCAATATCTCGTGACTGAACTGACCGCTAGATACAAGAAAATTGAATGAAATTCGATTCGATTTTGATCGAAAAGTGTCGTATACTTCAGGTGGGCAAAAAGCCCTAGATTGAAAGGAACAAGAAATGGGTCGTCCAAGAACAGTAGTCACTGCAAACCAGGTTAGATCAATCGTGAGCAAGTACAACAAGGGTATGGGTCTGCTCGATCTGTCTGATGAGTTCCCGTACTCAGTTCCCGTGATCCGTCGGGTTCTCAGGGAGCAGAAGGTTCGCATCCGGGGTCGGGGTCGTCCGGTCCTGTCCGTCTAACCACGGCCTAACTCCCGTGGCGACAAGCTAGAAGCAGTAGGTGTGATTCCTACCAGGAGTAATTGAAAGAGAGGTTTACGATGACAGAAAGCTACACAGTATGTGATCGATCCTGCGGAGAACCGCGAACGGTGAGTATCGGGAAACCGACTATATCTCATCTTAGTATCCGGGTTACAAAAAAAGACGAGGAGTTTCATACCACAGCAACGGCTTGGCTCACGGTCCCAGTAGCTCGGCGTCTGATAGCGGAAATGACCCAGATGTGTAACGAGATCGAGAGGGACGAGTGATGCCGTATATCGAGCAAGAACTTCGGGACAAGGTTGATGAATTGATACGTGCCCTTACGTGTATCATTCTGGATACCGACTTACCTGCTAATGTGGGCCTTATGAATTATATTTTTACCCGCATTGTCTGTGCAGAAATACGAAATAATGAGTCTTACCGAACGATCAACGAGGCCATTGGGGTACTCGAATGCTGCAAGCAAGAGCTATATCGTCGGCTTGCGGTGCCTTTCGAAGAAAAAGCGATAGAGCGTAATGGCGACATTTACTAAATCACTGAAACTTCGATTATGTCTGGTATGTCGAAGGAAATACATGCCGACACAATCGAGACAGAAATACTGTTCGGATCGGTGTAATAACCGGGCCTTTCATCAACGACACCCCGGATATGCAGCCGCAGCGAATAGAAAATCCCGACTTAAACGACCTGTGTTATGCAGGCGTTGTGGTAGGTCAATTCCGAATGCTATACGTAAATCTGGATTAGTATTCTGTTCCGATGTTTGTCAGCGTGCTAAACGTCTAGCTGATAGTCGTGTTAGTCGTCGAAGAGCCTTCGATTTATTCTCCGCATATAAACGGAAACATGGTTGTAAACGATGCGGGTACAATAAATGTGCTGCTGCTCTGGATTTTCACCATGTTCGCGGACAAAAAGGACAACGTATTACGGCGAAGACGTGGTATTGTAATTCTCCAATCAGTCAAGCGGAATTTCAAAAATGCATACTGCTCTGTAAAAACTGTCACTATGAAGTGCATAACGGCTTTCCGCTCAACGAAGACAAGAAGTGCGAAGAGAACGGTGACGTATTCGATGTGTGAGAAGCCCGAAGAACTCGTAGACGAGATTCGTATCTGCGAATCATGCGGTCGTGAATTTGTTCTTGGACTGGATAGAGCGTTGCTTTTCGCGGAGACGATGTTCTGTCCTGGTTGTCTTAGACCCTACCTGTTGAAAGAGGATTAACATGCCTATACCTATAGCCGACAGATTCAAAGGTGCTCTGTGGTCCCTTCGGGAGAGGTTCGGAGTACAGCCGGATGTGGATCGCATCATCCCGTTCATCGCATTCGGTCGAATACTGACCGCTGAGGGATTAGAGCAGCTCTTTCTCCCATATACTGAACGGGTTCCCGAAGATTTCAAAGCAGCTCTGATCGCTCGGATTCAAGAGGCTACTCGCAACTACTGGGAATATACTACGACTCGAAAGGGCTTCCATAGGATTTTAAAGGATATAATCTTCTTGGAGAACGTCGCCCGATTCGGAGAGAGCGGTTTCCGACTTCGATACGATGAGAACGTTGGGTACCATCTGGAATTGAAGAGATGATCCGAGACATACTACGTCAGTGTGGGTACCCTGAGTCTACGCTTGTTCTCGACGCGGAGACTTTCTACGATAAAGACTACACCTTATCGAAGTTAAGTACCTATGAGTACGTAACCGATAAAGAACGGTTTGAGCTTCTCGGATGGGCGTTTAAACGCGACAACGAACCCGCAAATTTCGGAATCGAGTTGCCGGAGAATATCCAATGGAATAATACCACGGTTATCATGCAAAACGCTCGCTTCGATGCTCTCATACTCGCGATACATAATCAACTCTATCCTCCGTTTATCATAGATGTCCTTGATCTCGCTCAGCATATCGAGGCACGTTGGAGTAACCATCTGAAAGATTTATGTGTACGGTTTGGACTCCCGGAGAAAGGCAAGACTTCTCACATAGGGTTGCATCGAATTGATTTCACTGACCAGGAGTGGGTTGACTTGATTGCCTACGCTGAGGATGATGCCGAACGAGAGTATGAGTTATTTCAGTTGCTTCTCTCAAAGTTTTCAAACCCAACATTCGAGTTGGAAGTAGCCCGCTATACTCGGAACCTATTTCTTAAACCGGCACTACATCTCAATGTGAAACGAGCAGAGAAGCTGAAAGAGGAAATGTCGAGCGAGGTTCGGAAAGTTTTCGTGCAGGTTCATGCAACGGAGAAGGAAATTCGCGGGAACAAATCCTTCGAGGTACTCTTACGAGAAGAGATGAAACCCGAGGAACCCCCGATGAAACACGGTAAGAAGGGATCGATACTTGCTATCGCACAGAAGGATGAAGGTCGAGAGTACCTTCTAACTCACCCGAATGAGAAGGTTCGTCAACTCATAAAGGCTCGCTTAGCTGTTAAATCCTGGCCGTTGCACATCAAACGGGTTGATCGACTTCTCTCTACTTTCGAATGTGCTAAGAACCGGATGCCAGTTCCATTGCGATATTACGGAGCACACACTGGTAGATGGAGTGGGTGTGAGGGAATCAATCTTCAAAACCTACCGGCTCGTGGGAATCAACTGATAACCCAGATTCGGAATTTGATCGAGGCTCCGAAGGGGCATGTCCTGATTATCATAGACTTCTCACAGATCGAGGCCCGTGTACTCGACTGGTTAGCAGAACAGAATGACATGGTACGAGCATTCGCTGAGGGTAGGCAAATCTACTGTGAATTTGCTAGTCAAGTAATCGGCCATAGAATCCGTAAGCCGAAGAAAACTGATAGTGAGGAACTGGCCAAATGGTATGGTGAACGTCGGGGGATAGGTAAAGTTGGGATTCTTGGTTGTGGATATGGTATGGGCTGGAAAAGGTTAATTGAATATGCCAAGGATATGTTTGGAATTATCATGTCCCCTGAAACGGCTAAAAAAACCATCAAAACCTATAGGACGATTCACTCTATGGTCATACTCTTTTGGAAAAAGCTTGAGACGGCATTCAGACTAGCAACACAGGATGCCCCTCAGCCCTACTTACTCGGTTCATACGGGCTAGAATTTCGTCGGGAGGGGAATGCTACTACCATCCAGTTACCGAGTACCCGTAAACTATATTACACGGGTGCTAAGGTCGGAGGAACAACGAGATACCCCCAACTTACGATGCCGAATCCCGGTAAGACCGGACCAAAAACAATTCACATGTGGGGCGGGTATTTCGCTGAGAATGTAGTCCAAGCAGTCAGCCGAGATATCCTGGCTGAGACTGTCCTGAAAGTTGAACAACTAGGGGTACGAGTCCCGCTCATTGTCCATGACGATCTGAGTATTATCGTACCAGAGAAGGAAGCCGAAGCCTACCGTGCTCAGGTTGAGGATATTGCTCGAACTCCCCCGATCTGGGCACCGAACCTGCCAGTCGATATCGACTGTCAGATATCGAAAGAATACACTAAATAGGAGAGTGTAAAATGGGTGATAACTTCGGAGAATTATCGAAACGTTTGAGAGGTCTGGAAGAGGCTGCGAAAGATGGTCCTTTAGCATTATCGGATGTCGAGCTTTGTAGATTTGCTGATGCCTTCGAGGAAGTAGCTGAGGCACTACATATGCTAGGTGATTACAAATGACCCCGGAAGACCAAGAAAAACTATTCAAGCTCACACGAGAACACTTCCCTGATTGGTCTGCTAAGCAGGTCAGCGGCTACGTACATGGTGTTGCCGATAGTTCCAGACGCAAAGAACCTCGACGAGTCTACATACGGGGAGTCAATAAGGTAAACTCATCAAAGGTCTACGCCTTGGGCTACCTCTGCGGGTTCGTCGATGCCTACGGTGGAGAAGCTTTCTTCACTCACTGGTGGAAAGACATACAAATCCCGATGGTCTTTGAGCACAGATGGTGGGAGCATGTTGAATAGACGCCAGCGTAGGGCAATCTCCCAGGCTGAGATCGCAAAGAGATGCGATAAGTGGGCTACAGTTTGTCGAGGAACAGCAGCCTTTCGCAAGGGACTTCCTCGACATGCTAACCCCTGCGGTGAGAAGTACCGTCAAGCATGGTATCAAGGTTGGGACATGGCCTGCGATAAACAATTGGAGAAGGATAATGAATAAATGCAAACATCACTGGCATGTTGAACATACTGTTTATCGTGGTAGAAACGACAATCCGTATAGTAACGAGAAATGTATTCGACGATTCTGTAAAAAATGTGGTCTTGTTCAACACTCCTATACCGGTCGTTGGTATAAATCTAACATAGGTCCAGGAAAAATATGGGGGAAATATCCCAAGGAGATGAATAAATCGTGATACCTAAAGAGATGCCAATTGGTCCTCCGAAGCGACGACGAGGACGGACACCCAAGAAAGACCTCGAAGGTACTGTTGTCAGGGAATGCCTGAGAGCTTTGAGAGCTTCTCCCGCTGTCGTCTACGTAGAGCGACGGAACACCGGGGCAGTGTTGTTTCAAGGTGGGGGGTTTGTACGGTTTGGGCATGTTGGGGCGGCTGATATATGGTGTCTGGTTCGTTGTACACGGCAGTGTCCCGACGATCAATCCGACCCACCTTTTTTCACGCACCAGGTAACGGAGCACTTTGAGATCGAGTGCAAACGTGCTGATGGCAAGGGTCGACAGTCGAAGGATCAGAAATGGTTCCAGGAATTCTGTGACAGTCATAACATCCCCTACATCTTAACTACTTCAGCACAAGAACTTATGGCGAAAATCGAAGAGATTTCCTCTTGCTAAAACCACCGATGTGTGGTATAATAGGAGAAGGTAAAAATGATTCCTCAGAGTGCGTCGAACATTACAGACTTTAAACGCTGTCCCATGCTTTTTTTCCTACGGCATGTGCTTAAGCTTCGCCCTGTCGAGGATTCAGAAGCGGCTCGCCAAGGAACTAACTGGCACCGGTGCCTTGAGATTTTAACTGAGCCGGATGGCGGCAAGGATGCTATGGTGGAACATCTCAATGAAGCCTACGTAACACGCCCACCTTCGATTGATCCGGTGAAGTGGGAAACCGAACGGACTATCCTTCTTTACTCTGCGATAGGTTGGGATTGGTACTGGCAAAACGACGAGATTGAGACTCTTGCTCGTGAGGTTAAATTCAAGAGACAGATTAACAGTGTTTACAGTCGTCGGGGAAAGATAGACCAACTTATTCGACGAAATAAACAGCTACTCGTTGGGGAACATAAGTCAACGAGCAAACCGATTGACTCAGGTAGTATCTATTGGGATCACTTGAAGCTTGATTCCCAGGTGACTATCTATCTGATCGAAGCTCGTCAGGCTCAACTTGCCGGGAAGTTTGTCGAGTACGGGATTCTTTCTACCGATCCTCTCATCTCCGGGGTGTTGTACGACGTGTGGCATAGGCCGGTGATTAAGCCGAAGAAACTCTCTCAAGCAGACAGTAAAAAATTCCTAGAAACTTGTGAATATTACGGCGAAAGGTTCGAAATCGCGGATCATCTCGAACCCGTACAAATAAATGGAGTTGAGGCTGAAATTACTCTTGGGGCAGAACCAAAGCCCACGAAAAAGAATCCTAAACCTGTTCGTCCCTTCGCTATTCGGGAAACACCAGAGATGTTCGGGGCTAGGTTACTTGCTGATATCCGAGAGAACCCGGAGAAGCATTTCGCCCGGCGGGAGATTGCTCGAACGGACAAAGAGCTTAGACAACTCGATGAGGAATACTCCAAGATAGCGAGGCTGATTGATATCACGGTCAAACGAGAGCTATGGTTTAGGAATGAGCATCAGTGCGATGCTACATTCCGATGCCCGTTCCACCTAATCTGTTTCTATGACCAGGATGTTACCAATGGTAGAATCCCCGATGGATTCTTACGTTACGATAAAGGAAAAAGAAATGTGCGTTCGAATAGTTGAGGAAGGGATGTTTGCGGACGTTTTACGATTCAGACGAAAAGAAAACGATCCGAATGGAAGATATCTGCATATTGTGCGAATACGTAGCAGTGATACGAGTGAAGTACATATAGAGTGTACGAACTTTACGGGTGCGATGATACTAATGGATGTTATCAATCGTGTTCTTTCCGCTCCATCTATTAGAGGAGAATCCTCACATGCCAGAATCACCACCGTCAGTACCGAAAAGACCGATACCGCAGGTAAAACGGAAAAAGCTATTGGTCCCCAAGGGAGCACCGAAGCTCCAACCAAGGAAAAAGGCTCAGACCGTGCCGACGAAGACGTTCGCGGTTGAAAGATGGACTGCCGAGGGCGAGGGTGAGAAGATCGTTGGATACGGAGATACGGGCCTTGGGAAAACCACTCTTTTTAGCATGATGCCGAATCCTATCTTTATCGGACTCGATGATGGTGGGCGTCGGACTCTCAATCCTAAGACACAAGAACCCATTAATCATGTACCTGGTGTCGAAACATACGATGATGTTCGTGCAGTGCTACGACAAACCAGTATATTTCCCGAGGGATCGAGTTGTGTCATAGACACAGCTACGCTACTCGAACAACTGGCTGAGACAAATGTTCTGGAAACAGTCTCGTTGCCCAAGGGTGGAACAGCCGAGAATCTCAAAACCTACGGGTACAACGAAGGATCATCCCATCTCCTCGATAAGTTTCGTTTGATTCTGCAAGACCTCGATGCTCTTATTCGTCGGGGCGTGAACGTCGGTCTGATTTGCCAGGAGCAGGCGATCACAATCGCTAATCCCGAGGGGTTAGACTACCTTCAGGCATGTCCAAAGTTGCATCACGACCGGCAGTATAGCGTAATGCTTGAGGTCTGTGCCTGGGCAGATCAGGTGTTTAGGATCAGTTACCTGGATACTACGGTTCGTAGAGAAGGGGAGAAGAAAACCGGAAAGATTACAAGTCAGGATTCAACACGAGCCGTTTACATTGGCGGTGCTCAGTTCTATCGGGCTAAGAGTCGGACTCTGAATAAGTTTGCGACGGATGAAGGCGAAGCGATTGAATGCATCTCGTTTGAGCACCCAGCAGACGATTCATTCTGGACGTTTATCTTCGAGAAAGAATAAACTTGTGTATACCTATACGGATACGGACATGGGACCGGTAAGTTTCAATTGGCTCCTGAAGAAAGACCTCGCAAAGCTATTAGCCTGTCATGTTTGTGATACGCTGTATTGTTTACGTGATACTAAGAAAATCTCCGATGAACTGTTTAACATACTTGCACGTCAATTCTCTACAGATTGGTTCCTAACGGAGATAGTCGAGCAGTATATAACCTTTCGGGGCATAAGTCTGAGAAAGGAATAAGCGATGAAAATGAAAGGTGATAATATTCTGGTAAACCCTGAGACATGGCCCACACAAAAACTGGGTTCGATCCTCTTACCGGAGAGTGACACGGGAAAAAAATACGCTCGCGGTGTGGTAGTAGCAGTAGGGCCGGGACCGTATACAATCAATGGTGTTCAACTCGCAATCGAATTCAAAGTAGGGGATCACATTCTGTACTTCAAACAAGCTGCGGTAGATATCGTTCTCAATGAAAAAGCTATGCATATCGTTGTCGAACGAGAAGTTCTGGGAGTTTTAGAACCAGGAGATTTCGGCGAACTAGATAAGCACGATGCCGAAGAGACTGAAGGAGAGACTACAGATGCCACCACTGACTGATGAAGGACACTACAGAGGTTTAATCACCGAACACGGGGTCAACGTAACTCGCGTTCAAGGACTCCCGCAGTTTGTGGTTTCTGTTGTGGTGACTGCACAGCATGAACCTGCTGATGATACCTGGAACGAGGCTTGGGCAGACTACCAACAGGTATTAACCGGTTACTTCGTTCTGGTTTCGAAGAACAAAAAGGATGAGATCGTAAAGTGTCTTAGCTACGATCAAGTCATGGAAGCAACTGGTTGGGATGGGGAAACATACGCTGGTTTAGCAGCAATGGATTTGCGTGGTGTGGAAGTTCAGTTTCAGGCACAGAATGATACCTATGAGGGCAAGACAACTCTCAAGATGAATTGGATCAGTGCCGTCGGTTCCAGTATTGGCCTGAAGAAACTCACTGGACAAGACTTGACCGATCTCGATGCCAAGTTTGGGGGGATAGTAACTCCCAAGAAGAAAGCTCCGGTCAAGGCTACTAAGCCCAAAGCTACGAAGAGAGCCGCTCCACCTGCACCGAAGCCTTCTGTGATGGAGCAACCCATACCGAAACCGCCTGTGGCAGAGCCACCTCCAACCACTGAGGGACAAGCCGATGAACCCGATGTGACACCCTGTACTGATCGGGAAGCCTACGATGCTTGTATGAAGAATAACGCTGCCCAGGAGAACCCGGTGCCGCAGACAACTCTGGATGATTACTGGGCCTCCAATGTTCTCAAATACTCAGCTAATCCCGAGGCTGTGAAGAACACAGAGTGGCCAGTTATCCGCAATGCGGTGCTTCTGGACCTGAATATCCCGTTTTAAGGTGAGATAATGACACCTGAACAGCAAGAGATAATGGACCTCATCGCAAAAGTCTGGGCAGTACATCCTGAGTATCGATTCGGTCAGTTGATCGGGATTGCCCTCGGACCGGGTGATACGTACCACGTTCTCAATGATACTTTCGAACAGCGTTTTAGGCTTACGTATTACCGTGATCTATGAAATAAGAGAGTGGCCCACTTTCGGGTGGGTCACTCTATCCTTCAGAAAAGTTAGGCTAGTCGGATGAAGAGAAGTTTTGCCGAACAGCTTATCCTATACCAAAGCAACGTTTTACCAGTACTCTTAGAGAAACTGTCACAACAACTGCATGTCAGTGTAGCTGCACTGAATGCTTTGGAGATCGGTTACGTACTCCACAACAATTGTTGGGCATTTCCCGAACGGGATGAGAACGGTGATATCGTTGGTATATCTCTACGTCAATGGAATGGCAAAAAATACATGCTCACTGAGTCCAAGAGAGGACTGATCTATGTACCGAACGTACACCGTTGTCCCGTTACCCCGGATCGTTATCAAGCTGGTCCCCAAAACTGGGTTCGTACTACCGAAGATACTCTCTGCCCTATCTGCGGAAAGCCGGATTGGTGCCTTGTATCTTCTGAAAATCCAGACGACCCTAAAGCGGTACTCTGTTGCCGAATCAAGAAAGGGGCTACCAAGAATTTAGGAGATGCTGGTTATTTGCATATCCTGAAGACCGAGGGAGAGCTTTCTCAGGCGGGATCGGTTCTATTGCCGTCCGAGTACCCATATCTAATCGTAGAGGGTGCCACTGACGTAGCAGCGGCTCTGGATATAGACCTCGTAGCGATTGGTCGTCCCAGTAGCGGCGGGGGTCTGGACAAACTATCTCACCTGATCGCTGGCTGTGGCGTTATCGTACTGGGGGAGAATGATTCCGGGGCCGGTAGAGAGGGTATGGAGAAGACTTTCGAGGTTCTCCGATCTAACGCCAAGCATATCGTCAAGATGCTGCCCCCCGAGGGGATCAAAGACCTTCGCCATTGGGTTGCCCAGGGTCTAACTCGTGAGCAATTCCTGAGTCTAATTCGTACAACCGGTGACTCCGAATGCGATGAGACGATTCTCACAAGTGTTGCCCCGATGGACCTAGCAAAACAATGGCTGGAAGCTACCTACTATCAAAAGGATATGTTTACTTTACGTGTCTATCACGGTAGTTGGTATGCTTATACAGGTCACTTCTATAGGGAAATCGGCAGAGAGGATATTCGTAAGCAGCTTTATCAGTTCCTCGGCGACAAACAGTACAAGAAAATTCATGCCAAAGGTTTCGATATCCTAAACTACGATCCGACCAAGCACAAGATCGATGAGGTCATGGATGCCCTCCTAGCTTTCTGTCCAATTTCTGCTGAGGACATTCCGTGTTGGCTGAGTAGGGGAGAAAAAAGCAATCCTAAACATATTCTATCATTCCCGAACGGCTACTTGGATATTAGCGGTTACACGAAAAGGGATGAAGCGTTTAAACTGCGAGAATCGACGCCTCGTTTCTTCTCGTTGGCCTGCTACCCGTATGATTTCGATCCGAATGCGACATGTACATTGTGGGAGAAGTTCCTAGATGAAATCTTCATAGACGATCCTGCGAAGACCACCTTGCTACAAGAATGGTTTGGGTATAATTTGATTCCCGATAATTCGCAAGAGAAGTTTATGATGCTCCTGGGTCCGACACGAGCAGGGAAGGGTACAATCTTAGATATCCTGGCGTATATCCTCGGAGAGAATCAAGTCCTAGCAACTTCGTTCGAGGATTATACCCGTCGATTCGCTATCTTCCCGTTCTTCGGGAAACTCGCGGCTCTTATCGGTGATGTGAAAATCAGTTCGAGGTTTAATGCTTCCAATGCTCTCAATCTTCTGAAACGAATCACCGGTAATGATATCATAATGATCGAGCGTAAGGGGCGTGATATTACCCAAACCTGCGTGAGACTATACACTCGTTTCACGATGGCTGCAAACATGATGCCCCAGTTGCCTGACTATGCTCGGACGATTGAATCCCGGATGTTGGTCATACAATTCCTAATAAGTTTCGCAGGTCGAGAAGACATAACTCTAAAGGCTCGGTTAAAGAGAGAAGCTTCTGGAATTCTGTTATGGGCACTCGAAGGCTTGAAGCGACTTCAGAGAAACGGGGAATTTACCCTACCTGCTACTCACCATCAGATATTACAACGGGTTCGTGGGGAGATCACGCCCTTTACGGATTTCGTAAGTGAATGCTGCTACTTTGGGACGGGTGATAAATTCTTCGTCACACGAGATCATTTATTCGAAGCCTGGAAAACCTGGGCGATTAAAAACGGTGAACGAATACAGACTGTTACGTGGTTGAACCGTTCCCTCTTGACTCTCTATCCTGAATGTAGGGGCAGTCGTCGCGTGATCGGGAATCTTCGAAGGCGGGGATTTATCGGGATCAGATTGCGATTAGAGATCGCGACTACTTTAGGAGCTGGACAATGACCCTCAAAGAATTCATGAAAAAACACAATATAGATTATAGAAATTACCATAGCATAGATGGGTCTGTTTTCCTCGCAACACAGATTGGAGGAGGAAAAAGAATTACCCCACAGGAACTTCATTATGCGAATACCCCTACCCGTTGGCGTGAACTATACAAAATCCATTTAAAAGAAATGCTCACGGATATGATGAAACTAGCTTTCGATACATTGGTCGAGTTGGAGGATGTTGAATAATGACTCTCGAAGAATTTATGCATAAGTATCATATACATACGCAAGCTCATCCTGAAGATAGAACCACAATTTTCAGTTTACAGATATCAGGAACAGAGATAATCTGTGATGATGAGATCACTCAACTATGTAGCCAGAGATGTTGTGATCGACTCACCAAGATAAACCTAAAAAGGATAGTCTTGCAAATTAGATATCTGGCATCTGAGGCACTGACTGACTTAGAGGGGATAGACGTCTGATGTCTAGTCCCGGATCAAGTGGTAAGGGTGATCGAACACGACCCTTCAATCAGAAGAAATGGGACAAGGGATACAAGAGAGCCTTCGGTAAGAAGAAAGGAAAAAGAAATGACCCAAAAATTACAGGATAGTGGTCAGAGGCGAAAGTTTAAAACCGGAGCAGTTCGGGATCGTGGCGATCTGAAGCCTCGTCCTGATTTGATCTCGCCTCATGCTAATATGCGAGAGGGCATGATAAACACTCTAGGTTCCATAAAATACAGTGTTCGTAATTGGGAACAGGGTATACCGATCAGTGAGTGTCTTGCTTCGGCCCAACGGCATATCGAACAATATAAACGTGGGGATACGGATGAGGATCATCTCGCTCAGGCCCGATGGAATCTCGGTGCCATGATCCACTTCGAGGAAGAGATCAAAGCTGGTCGGCTACCTGCTGAGCTTGATGATATGCCTAAGTACAGAGGAAAACCGATACGATTTGAAGTTCTACATGAGGATGAAATCGGTAAAACTATTGGGGATAACGTAGACAAAGTAGTTCGGTTCGAACCTAATCCGCATCCAAGAGCATCTGCTATTGAGGAACTTGTGCTCGAACCCAAACATTACTATATCGCGGGACCAATGCGGGGTATACCTTTCTGTAACTTCCCCCTGTTTGATAGGGTGACAGAAGCAGCAAGAGCACAGGGATTTGATATCACCAGCCCGGCTGAGTTAGACCGAGATCACGGCATTGATCCTGTTACCGATCCTAATAGCGTAGACGATGCTTTTGCAGCCGACCCGAATCTAACGCAGACACTCGCTCAGCGTGATTGTGGCGTGATCCTGAATCTCGAGAAGGGTCGAGGGGACGGTCTTATCCTCTTACCGGATTGGCCTAAGAGCATTGGGACACGAGCCGAAGTAGCCCTCGCTCTCTGGTTGGGACTAACATTCAAATTCGCATGTGTTGATTACGGATATGATCCCCTTAAGATAACCTTCGAGGACGCGGAACTACAAGTGATCGAGAAAAGGCTGTTCCATCAGGAGAGTTAAACATGGCTAACGTTCTTGTTATCGGCGATCTCCACGAACCAGTCAGCCATCCGGGTTACTTAGACTTCTGTAAAGACCTGTACGAAGAGTGGCGATGTAATGAGGTAGTGTTCATCGGCGATGTAGTAGACTGGCATGGGGTTAGTTTCCACGCTGCCCATCCTGAATGTCCAGGTCCAGATGATGAGTTCAAGATAGCTAAGATAGCAATTGACAAGTGGCGTGAGGCATTCCCGAAAGCTCGGGTATGTGTAGGTAATCACGATGAGCGTATCATACGATTGGCTGAATCCGTGAACATCCCCAAACGATTTATCCGAACCTACGCTGAGACTTGGGAGACTCCCAGCTGGGTTTGGGATTGGGATTTCATCATTGACGATGTATACTACTTTCACGGAACCAGCAACGGCGGCGTCCATGCTGCTTTCAATGCCATGAAGAAACGTCTTATGTCTGTGGTCATGGGTCACTGTCACTCGGTAGCCGGAATTAAGTGGCTCGTCAATCCCCAAAAACGGATATTCGGTATGGATGTGGGTACCGGCATAGACGTGAGAGCGATGCAGTTTGCCTATGGAAAGCATTGCATTCAAAAACCAATCTTATCGGCAGGGGTTATCTTAAACGGTATGCCCTATCACGAGATGATGCCCTGTGGTCCGGGTGAACCATACGCACGAGAAAATTACTAAGGAGATGAGATGTATTATCTACCTGGTAGTATTGCCGAAGCTGCTCATAAATGGCAGATGGCCGAAGAACGAGAGACGGTTTCACGGGAAGACCATCGGATCGCCAAGGAAAAGTTAAAGAAGGCACACCATTCATTCGTGGAGGCTAAGCATAATTACGATGTTGGTTGTAGAAGCGTACAGAAATTACTCGATATTGTGGAACGGAGAGCAAAAGAAACTGCCGCAGCAGCAGAAAATTGGGCGGAGATTAAAGCTGCGAAGGAGGCGAAATGAGAGAACTTCTATTCTTTTTTGGTGCGGCTCTGCTATGGGCAGCAACCGCCCTTTCTGTCTGGGAACGATTCTTTAAATAAGGAGTTTTTGACATGAAGAAGTTTATTGTAGGACTGTTGATGCTGGTGTTACTCGCGGGTTGCGGGGCTGGCGAAGCGTATCAGCTTTCATTGGCAGACAACGTGATCGCTGCTGCCGAGGAAGCAATGAAGGGCGTCGATGCTTTTAATCAGACTGTCGTGGCTGACACTGCCAATCGACAGGAGCATCTAATTCAGGCCATAGGCAACGGCATTAGAAAACTCGCCCAGGATCAGGCTATTGACTCTGAGCAGGCTGAGGTAATGGTACAGGGCCTCACGGACAGTCTCAGGGTCCATCTGGCGAATTATGCCGAGCAGGAACGTCGTCGTACCCATCTGTACGAAGTTACCATTGACAATCTGAAATATATTATTCAGATTAGTGAACAAGGTAAGAAGTTTACGATCTATAAGGCTGATATCGGTACTCAATGGCAGGACTATCTTAATTCGACTGCCAGAAGTGTTATCGGTTCGGTCGAATAAAGGAGAGAAAACAAATGAACGATACGTTTGATAGGGTAACAGAGCATAATAGTGAGCCGACTATTCCGCTTACTGATGTTCAAAAGGTACGGTTCACGGAACTCGCCGAGGATTTGCAGGATCATAGAATCCAGGCTTACGTTGAAGCGAACTTCGGTATTCAGGCTTTGAAGCTTCTACAAGCTGTTGTTCCGCTGATCGCCGGTATGGTTTAAAGGAGAAGTTTGTGAACATCATCAACAGAGTTCGAAATCTAATTAGCGGCTACAAGACATATATGGCCGGAGTAGCAACGATTCTCACTACTCTCGTTGCATGGAGTACCGGAGAGTTGGAATTCGCACATGCTGTTCTCGCCGTTATTCTTGCACTCGAAGTTATGTTCCTTCGTGCGGGAGTCGCCAAGACGGCTCAGGGAGTTTGATTATGTCGGATGTTAAACAAGAATATTTTCCGGTAACGCGAGAGGATGATTGTATCTGGTTGAAGGATTTGAGAGAAAATCCGCCAATCGAGATTCATCTAGTTCCTGAACAAGCTCTCGAAGTTGCCCTGAATTTGTTAAGGGTTGTGGAATCAAAGTAAATGCAACGGATTGAAACCCGAACACAACTGATCGAGTTTATCTGCGAACACATTTCGCAGAAGGCTATCGCTCGGGCTTGTCACTACTCAGAGGGATCAGTGCAAGTGATGGGGGGGTTCTCTCGAATCCCTCCATCATCCCGACCTGGATGGATTGTTTCTGTTACCTCAGAGCATGAGCGGACGTGGTTGGTAGCAGTAACATCGGACGATCACGAGCATATTTTCAGGGCTTGGGTGGTGGAGTCAATTCCCTGGCAGCACTACGTCGGTAAGATCGAATCGGAATACTCTATCTATAACGGGGATAATCCCCAGCAAGCGTGTTTAGCGAGGGAGAAGGCGAATGAAAGCAATATTTCTGAATAACATGGATAACGTAGAGCAACCGCTTATAAGACTTCTTCCAGAAGATGAGAATGAACGCCTGTTGCTACAATTGTTCTTAACTGCATGTAGGAAGAAGAATCACCATCTCAAATTACTCTCATCTCGGCCTGATGGTAGTTTTCTCGGAGCAAAGAATATGACGATAGGTGCAGCCGAGGTATCGGGAGAAGGCAAATGAATGATTCTATTTCACAGAAAAGGATCGCCAAACTCGAAGTGTTGATAGATGCATCACCGTGTAATTTTGGACAGAGAATAAGATGTTCATTTAGAGGGTTTCCCTGTGTTCGAGGAAGGGTATGTGCGTCAATAGCCAATCGCTTTATCCTGGATTCTGAATTAGTGGGGAGTGATTTCGAATGACCATAGTAAAGTTTCGTAACGTCAGCGTCTATCTCGTGCAATGTGATAAGTCGATTCTTACAACAGAAGATGTTGCAGCTTTTAGACCTGTTTCTAGTCGTATACAGAGAGAAGGGCTATCGTATCAGATTAGAGTCGTCCAATCATAACAGTATCGATGGCGGGGTAAAAAGTATGGTAATAGGTATGACCAAAGAATCAGGAGGATAGCGATGAACTGGAATCAGATACATAAACAAATTGCAATCGAATGGGAAAAAGTTTTAGAGGCAATTGAATGGGACGAGGCAATGGGCCAGGGTTATCGCGGCTTACCAATGCAAATGGCTGCTGGTCAGCCATCTGTGTCAGTGGCTAGACCCGCCCTACCGTTTTCAGTAGCAGTATGCATCGAAGAAATTGAGGGGCAGTCGGATGAGGCTATTAGAAATTTACTCTGTCGAAGATTAGGCGAGAGGTTGGTCATTCTACAGAATTCAATCGATGATTATCTTCTGGGAGAGAACGAATGACCATAGTAAAGTTTCGTAACGTTAGCATGTATCACATACGATGTGATAAGTCGATTCTTACAACAGAAGATGTTGCAGCTTTTAGACTGACTTTAGCTGAGTTGCTTGAGGAAGATGGAGTTATTATCTGGGAAAACCAAGGAGCTTTCAGACTGATTTTTAGCTCAGTTATCCGTAACTGTGAGATATGTTACGAAGTAGCGGAGAAAATCGGTGTGCTGTATCCTCGGGCAAAGGCTGCTGGTGCCCTGAGACGTATTACTTGGGAACAGGGGGTTCCTATCTCGAAAGTAATAATCGAAAATCTACTTCACGAAGAGACTGACGATCTTGGCGATACCGACTCCACCGCCGACACCACCAGTGAGGACGATCCCGTATAACCACAGTCTAACACGGGAAGACTCAGCCTTAACTGCGTCCTTGATCTGTACGGCGTGAGCCGTCACGTCTCTATTGTGGGCGGTGATTATCACTTCCAATTGCTCGGGAAGCACTTCCTCTAGGTAATGAGCAAAGAATCGCCGTACTGTTACCTCAGCAATTAGTTTTATTCTTTCACCGTTCTCTGGTGGACTCATCGTGTTTTTCCTTCGGTTCTAAACTGTCTCGCCCGATACTGAACACTGGACATGAACAGCTCCCGCATCCCTGGCTTCAGTTCGGTCATATAATCATCAACGATATCCTGTGCATCATCATCCCTGTCTTGCAATATCGCTTCTGCCGCTTCGTCTCGAACCTTACGCCACTTATTTAGTTTCGTCAAGTGGAGTCCTTTCGAGAGAGCTACCATCCTAAGATTTTTGAGGAAGCGTGGCTTATACCGTTCATTCCATACATCCAGTAGTATCTCGCCCTCTTTCCAATCGCCCTCATCGATCATATTCTGAATAATCTGTTTGACATGCTTCTCTGCGATATACGGGGAACGAACATTTAAACCGATAAGCGAGCCAATGATAGCATTCGCTACATGTTCATCCCGCTCCCCAGTAATTGATCCTATGATCCGTTTGGTCCCCCAATAGGTAATAGAAGGGTGAGGGACGGCTGCACGAGCTATGGTCGCAGCACGAGCGGTTGCTCGTTCTTTGAATGTCATATCCTCTCGGATAAATTCCCTACCTGAAAATCGTTCTTTACCCGAAAATTGTTCTATAGCGAGAGTCATTGCTGGACCGCTAAATATCCAGGGTAGCATTATACCGCCTCGTCGTTCCTCCGGGATTATGTCATTAGCCAGAGGTACGATATACCGAAGGTCCAATGTCTGTGCCCGACCTTTCACATCCCGCCACGGGACCAGCGGCTCGAAATACCCGCGTTCCTTATCGATAAGTTCTTTTTCATCGGGGTTTAACCCGATCACAATAGCTGATATGTAGTTCATAACACCGGGTATAGCCGCTAATGTGGCCATTTGAAGCGGACGTTCGACTATCCCGCGACCGGCTATTCGTACTGATTGGTCTACAAACGAAATGAATGGGGCACCTATTGGACTTTTTCGTAGCCAACGGGTAACTATTCCGATTCGTTCGTAGTTTGGAAACCACTTATTTACTTCCTCTGCTGCGACTTCGGGGGACATTCCTTCTTTGAGATACTTATGGTACGCTGCCATCTTAAAAACCTGATCCTCAACTGCATAGGTCTGCCCTAGTGTTTTTTGAGCAACCTTAATCCCCGCGAGAACATGTCCGATCATTGAATCCTCTGCACCCTTTAGCTCGCCTTCAATTCGCCGTATCTCTCCACCATAATACTCGGCTCCTAGTGCTCCATTCTCTAGCAAGGCAAAATACGCCTCGTCTTTGGACGACAAACTCTTAGCCGCCTGTCGATAGAATTTCGCATTACGAGGATTCAAGGCGGAACATCTGGCTAAGAACGAAAATACAAGAACGTTACCGTAGATATTACGGGCATGTGTAGCAGGATTCCATAGTGTTTTACTGGATTTCCATGCTGAAAGATATGCGGAATACGCCCGCTCTGCAAAATTAGGTATTCGTACCATTTGATTTAAATCGCTCGCAATGGATTTCGGAACAAACATCCCTTTGAGAACATGCAATCTATTCGATTGCGGCAACTGAGCTAAACCGTTTTCTTTAGCCCATCCGGCTATCTCAGTTTCACTCAAACCCTGTGGAGCTTCCTGTCCCCATCGTTCTGCGGCCATGCTAAAAAGTTGCACCATCTCGGTATCATGTCGAGCTTCCACCATACTCTGAGCTAATAGGTAGGCAGGATTGTGGATACCGTGCTTTCTCCACCACTCCGGGGGAATAGGAGCTTCAATTTTTATACTCTTAGCTGCTTGACGTTTGATGTCGTCCGGTGAAACACCCTCTCCAGCGGCTCGTTTCTTAATAACCTGACTTTTTCGTTCAACGATTGCTGTGTTGTAGATTTCTCTCGCTTCTGATTCCAGATCAAACTTTCCCAGAAGTTTCTTACCGTCCCATACTAACCACGCATCACGGGCGACTTTACTGAACGCTTTACTCACTCGCATTCCTAACTTCAATCGTACCGTATTTTTCATTCGTTCGATAGTATCAACCTTCGCAAGTGGGATACGTTTTAAATACGAGCCGATGTTTTTCTCGAAAATTTCTGCCCTTGAATGTAAACCCGCCGCATGAAGAACACGTGCTCCATATGAACTCTCTGCGTCCATTAGGGTTCTCGCAGTTTGAACCCAAGCTTGCATAGCAGGAGGTAAGTTGTTTAATTCGATCTCGCCACGTAGAGCCATCTCTACTATACCCTGAAGCTCCGGTGATCCGGGATCAAGATTGGCCTCTCGTAATTGCTTTACCCATTGTGCCCCCATCAAATCAGCCTGAAAACGCATACCACGTTCCCGACCTTTGGCTTGTCGCCAACCCCGGACCCACTCTATCGGACCCCTATAATCATCGGATAAACCGCTACCGATAGAATCACGAAGTCTTCCAATAGGATTCTCGGCGGGGATTTTCCTAATCGCCCACGCAGGAGCCGTGATTATCGTTCGCCATGTTTTTCGAAGTTTGGAACGTAGCCCAGTTGTCTCGGTAACCACTCGATCAACTGCATCAGAAGTTGTCTGTACCGTTTCTTCTGGTTGTACGACCGGACCTTTCGTAGCCTTCTCAGTTGTTAGATAATGTTTAATACGAAGTTTATGGGCTTTCTTCTGCCATGCGAAACTCACGGCATCTGATACATGTGCCCCCAACGGTTCCTCACCTATCTCTTGTTCGATATATTCCTGTTCTGTCATTCTGACTATTTGCTTTTCTACTGGGGTGAGAAATTCAGTTTCTTCGGGCGTCTCAATCCGTTTCTTCATCACGTCCAACTCAGTTTCGATTCTAGCTTTTATCTCATCCGGGCCTAATGTTTCCATTAGACGATCTACTTGTGGGGCTACTCGTCCGATGGTCGCTGCTCCTGCTGCTCCACCGACAATAACGCCTGCTGCGGCTTCTCTCAAAGCTCCGCGTACTGAGTCCCAATCAAACTGTCCGAGATCGATTTCTTCACCGATTCCAGCTTGAGTAAGAGACTGAAGAAATTCCGTTGTCCCCTCAGAAAGAGAACCTAATCCCCATCCTACGATACGGTTCTTAAATCCTGGAATACGCTTGAATGTTTCTACCGGGATCAATCGTTCTAATGCCGCTGAAGCTGCACCATAGGTCATTGCTCCTGCATAGGCTCGGGAAGTTATCAATCGTGGATCAAGACCCTGTTGTTCACCATATCGCATATAGTTATTAAATGCATCGGTTCCCTCTAAGGCGAACATACTGCCCAATACCAGGGCATTACCAGCTAATTTCGATCCGAGGGCAATCATCTTCGCCCCGGAGAGTGTTGCGATCATATTCGGAACCTGTTCCCCTATAACTCCAGCAACGTCAAAATTGTATGGTATATCGTTGGGAGTTAAAATCTGTTCCATTGCTCCCATGTGAATAGCGAAACTTCTACGGGCATCCCGGTATGTGTTACTTCCGGTTACCTCGGCACCAGCCCGATTCCGATTATAAACATCCGTTAGAAGTTCCATAGTGAAGTTTGACATTTCCGGTAACGACGTAGCTAATTTTCTGGACCCACGAATTAGCCCAAGCAGAGAACTACGTACTTCGGACCAAAGGAAAGTATAATCTTTTTGAGTAACTTTTCCGTCTTTGTAGCTAAACGGTAAAAGTTTTTCCAATCCCCGTGGCTGGAAACCATATTGGAGTAACTGCCTATGCATTGCATTGTACGCCTCAGAATCAGAATCAAAAGGATGAAGGAACTTATGTTGCTCGAATGCGGCCTGTCCGATATTAGCTCGTCGTATCAGAAATTCCTTGACCTCCTGATCTTGCACATGCCCTGCATAATCCTCGTTGAATCCCTCTTCGGTTTTTTCAACTTGCTCCGGGGTAAAAGTCTGTCGGAACGTTTCGGCGATATCAGCGACATCTTTAATCCGTTGAATCGGATCAGACCTTGCATGACCGAGTTTCCACATCCGTCCCATTTCTTCCCAACGCTGTACTCGATATCTATCCTGAGCTTCAGGATCATTTAACATTTCTTGCCGTCTATCGTAACGTTCTTTTGCTCGCTCAAGTGCAGGTTCTCTAGCCTGATAAGCAGCTAATCGTTCCCGCCATATTTCTTTGGAGATAGGCATTGTTTACCTCCCTGTTGCCTCAAGTCGCTGAGCTTTCTGGAAATCACCGGAAGCTTTTCCGAGCAATTGATCGGCAAGAGCACGTTGCTCATCCAGCGTTAATATTTGCTCAAGAGGCACTCCGCTCAATACTGCATCCTCACGGTCGAACGATGCTTTAAGTTCATCGTTGAGTTTTATGAGTTCTTCTTTAGCCGCGTTAATTCTATTGTTCTCTATCTCCTGATCGGCGTGTTGGTCACGCTTCAATTTCCGCTGTTCCACGATAATCTTTCGATTGAGGGTATCCTGATTACGCTTTTCTATACGCTTGACTCGTTCGATAACGGCTTTGCGTTCTCTTATAAGTTGTTTATCTGTCAAATCTTTCTGTACAGGAAGAGAGAACCCCAGGAATAACCCTCTCTGTTGTTCCCCTACACGTCGCTTGATCTCAGCAGTTTGCCGGAATACTCGTTGTCGTCTAGCAAACAACGCTTCGAGAGGTATCCGCTTAGCTTCCGGGATTCGATCTGGATTTTCTTCCAAGTCCCGCTGACTATCTGGGTCTTCGATAAACTCGAAAATCTGAGCGTTGATCTTATCTAATTCCCGTTGCTGGGAATCAAGAGCCTCTCCTGTAAGAACATGAAGTGCTTCTGATTGCCGACTCAGTTTTCTTGCTTCAGCAGTAGGTTTTTCTTTCGTAGCAGGTTTAATCACCCGGCCCAAGAGATTCTTTAATCCCGCTTCATCACCGAGATCAGCGAAGATACCCATCTGCCTAATCTGTACCGGAGTATATATCCCTGATTCTTTGGCATCAGTGACAGTCCGCTTCAACTGTCCTCGTAGAGCTTGAGCACTGGGTTCCGCAGGTTGCCGCTCAGCATACTGTCTTGCTCCTGCTGCCTGGAATCTAAACGCTCGTTCACTCGCCCGATCCCGAGCAGCTAGTCCCATCTGTGTTGTTCGATCCTGAGCAGCCAACGCCATGTTCGTTATCTGAATATCGCGACCCGCTTGAAGTTGTTGGCCACGAGCCTGACCGGCCTGTACTGCGAGTCTACCTAGTGTTCCTACGGCACCATGTTTTATAGTGATTGGCATTTAACTCACCGTACCTCCCCGTATAAACGTGGAACCGCCAGTGAACTGTTGGCGTCTCAGCGTACCGGCTGCAAGGTTTCTCTGCCACGGATCGATCTTCCTACCTGACCTGGGACCGAAATACTGTGCCCTAGCACGAGGACGGGCCTGAGAAACTTGCTGTTGTTCCGCTCTCGGTATTGTACTCGCCCCCATGCGTCTTATAACCGAACGGCTAGGCTGCTGTTGCTGCTGACCAGCCATCTGAAGCAGACTAGCGAACATACCGAGATCAGGACCGGTATCAGTCCGACGTTCCATCACGCCAGCCCTTTGCACAGCGATCCCTTCCTCAAGCTGCTGTCGTTGCGTCTCGGCATCAGTGGCTATACCACGTTCAACCGCTGAGGTGATAGTCGTACCACCTAAACCACGCGAGGTTAGATTCTGCGTAGCCGCAGCCTGTCGCTGGGTTGTCTGTTGCTCGATCCGTGCTCGACCGGCTTTACCCAGATTCTCGAACGTACCGAGAATTTGCTGATATCGCTGTTCATTTACTAAGTTTGCTTTCTCCTGAGCAGCCTGCATCTGGGCGATGATATCCTGGAACCCACCGCCTATTTGTCCCGGAGCAGATCGTCGTGATGCCGCATCTGCTCGGGTCATCATTGTCATTTGATCTTGTCGGCTTATGCCCATTTTATACTCCTTATCTAAAACGATGGCCCCATATTTCCGTAGTGGCCACTCCACTGTAAACTAACTTATTCACTCCCATGTCGTGATAAGTCCAGAATTCAATCTCTTCGCCCACGGTGCATGCTACGTCTATGGATGCTTCGAAGCGATTGGTCATATTTGATCCTATGAACTTCTCTACCGTAAGTACATCCGCACTATCCTTTTTAATGATAATGTAGAAAACTTTCCCGGCATCTGCTGTTCCTAGTATTGCAAGCAAACATCCGATGGAATAATGCCCTGTTTCCGGTATGACGTAAAGAAAAGTACCTGTATTGAAACCGGAATCAGTATCGTATGTTATAGTATCAATTTCAATCTGGTCTTCTGCCCCTGAACCAACAGTCTGATTTGAGCCAAGATACGCTCGAAAAGCAGGCATGGCTACACTCAAACCGTCAGCATCTCGTGTGATACCGCTAGCAGCTTTAACCTTTACCCGTAATTTTGCAGTATCGATTTCTAAGCCTGGATTTGTGGCTAGATCGACAGCAAATGTTCGACTTGCCGCAATGGTTCCACCGCCGGTTAGACCATCACCAGTTGCAATGGTAACCCCGGTATGGGCTACATGTTGATCCGCTACGTAGTTGTTTAATGCATTATGATCTATCTCTCCATCTTGAGTTACTGCGGAAATAACCCCAGCAGCGTGTGTAAAAACGATATTACCTACGGTCCCATTATCAAGAGAAGATGCACTAACAGCACCCGCTGTTCCTACGAGTATACCCGTAAAACCCCCTACAGTTAGTCCTGCAAACGTTGGACTCGCGGATGAGTGCAAATTCTGATCGATAGAACAACTCGCGTAAACTCTAAACGTCTTGATAGGACCGGAGCCACCTGCGATACTCCAACTATCTGCGTCATGCTCCAACAGAGTAAGATTGTTAATCTCCCCCCCGAGTGTCAGATTAACGAATGTTGGGCTTGCAGTAGTCTGTAAATCTTGGTCGATGTAACCATGATCCGTTCCAACTGAACCACTATGAGTTGTATTCACTGCGATTTCAGCAAGTTCAGCAGCCGTGAGATGGTAATATTGATCCGCCGAGCCACCCTGTAGATTACTGAGATCATTATGATCGTCTACGCCAGTTGCAGTGAATTTGATATCGAAGGCAGAAGCAACCGTAGTCGTATTTGTTCCCTCTTTCACGATAATCTTACCGATCAGGATGCACATACTGTGAACATGAAATGGTACACTGGACGGAGGCGAAGCATCCTCAGCCTCAGCCCGTTTATAGTCGCCCCACCCGTATAGGATATAGGTATGGCCGTTTGGTTCGGCGTAGACCCAATGTACTCCGTAACGATTGGATGTTAAAGTACCAAGTGTTCCGTCACCATCATCATAGTTAGCGTTGTTAATTACGGATTGATTCGTTACCTCGGTCCATCCTGAAGGGGAAGCCCGATAGAAATAACTGAATCTACTCGCTCCACTCGAATCAAAAGCTTGAATTGTGAATCGAGTAATGAAACTATAAACTATGCCCTCGGTATAGAGTACATTTCGGGATGCATCTGTACTCAATACGAGTCCAGTAGCCCGCTCAAAGCCATGAACTTCGTGATCGTGAATTTGTTGCCGAGCTAAGCTATTCTCAAAGCGACCCCCTAGATTCAGGATATGAACGACATTATCCTCTCGGTATACCCAGCCGAGTAGGATTTCAGTCTGCTCATTGATATTTGCATCATCTAGTGTAACGGCGAGTGTGGGAGCATTGTCGGCATCTACATAGGTGAGATAGAGGAAATTCAGATCGTTGTTTGTTAAGACGAAGTTGGTATCACCTGCGTAGTTGAAGAATACATTGGCCCCTATGTCAGATGCGGTAGTTTTAATGATACCAGTTGCAGCTGAAACGTCAACCTGTCCGCTACCCGAATCCGTAATTAAGCCCCCAGTTATAATGGAGGCACTCTGCATCGTATTGGACCAGTGTTGTACGGTCGTATAGGTCGGGGAAAGATTCTGACCCATCTGTAACTGACCAGTGATCGTACCCGTGGTAATGAAATTGAACGCACCGAGATCAACATCAGAGATTGCTCCGGTATATGGAACAAAGTCTTTGTTGATACCATCGAATGCTCGACGTATTCGTGTAGAATGTTCGGGTATACGCTCTGGCATTAAATCTGATTCTTTCCTGTACGACCTGTGGCTTTCACATCAATTACAAGACTCTCGATAGCCCATGTTTCTCCGGCTGCAGCATTCGTCAACTTTAATAGAATCGCGTTACCGGCGACACGGTTTAAAATCCGTGTACGTCCCGCTGCTAGAGTTCGTGCATATCTGATCGTAGTAGCTTCGACTGTTTTCTGGATTGTATCCTCTGCGTAAGCCGTTAGGACAACATCATCCGAATCAGTATCCAACACAGCCGTGATACTTTTAATCAGAGTATTCCTCGTCGAACCGCCTACAGAGATCGGTGGGTATGTAATACGTGAACTTATGGCAGTTCCATCGTCGTTCGCTGTTGCAGAATCGACTTTACGAATGTATCCATCCCACCCACCGAGTAGCAATGCGTTATCATCGGGATCATCCCCATCAAATGCAAATGCTACCGTTGGTCCCTGGGCATTCTGGAAGCTAATTGGCCAGAAGCTATCGGTTCGTTCATCCCAGAAATAGTGAGTTGTTGCCCCTACCGCACTCGGTACGATAAAGATATGCAAACCATGTCGGATATTGTCCCACGCGAGATGAACCGTATTAGTAACCAGATCGATCTCGCTGAATGTTTTGTCCATGCGATTCTTGGATAGAGATTCAGGAACTCCATCAGCAGACATACGCTGAATCATCCCTGATCCGTAGAAATACAATATACCATTCGGATCGAACGTATAAGCATCTGGCCCGGAGATTCCAGTTTGATAGCTGATATTATCTATGCGGCCTCTGTCAGCCGGATCACCACGCATCAACCATAGGGTATGATCCCCGCCGATGAACATCAGATCGTCAGTGTACGGAGCAAGGCAGGTGATGATATCCGGGCATTCACCTGCGTTGGTGCTATTACCTGCTACCGCCATCGTCGCAGTTACGGTAGCTCCGTAATCGATATCAAGTGGGTCAATTGCAGCGGTCATAAACCAGTTATGCGGATCAGTCAGCAGTCCAGCCATAACAATTCGACCACGATATAGTTTGATAATCTTGCAGGCTTCATCCTGATACTGGACAGTTCCATCAGCAGTATTATCGGCAACTACCTCATTTACCGTTATTACAGTTGGTCCACTCCCGGATGTACTTACGATTGTATAGAAACCGTTATTGGCGGTAGAACCCGCAACCAGAATATAGTCTCCGGCTGCTCGCTCAGACCAATCCTCCGCTACTGTGAAGCTCGGTGTACCAGGAGTAGCTGCCGTTATATTAACCGCTGTTTCGTTGCTACCCATTGGTAGTGTACCGGCAGTAGGTGTCCAGATGTTTATGGTATTATCGCTGTTTTCGAAATACTTATAATGAGCCGGATCACCGTCAGCGAAGTATATCTTCCCGAATGCGGGTTGTGCCCCTATTCGACCGCTGGTGTTAACTGCATTTGCTCCGCTTGTTGCCAAAGTAAACGTGCTATTTGGTACCCCCTGATAGATATCACCCCCGGAGATTGGAACGATTTTATACTCCCGCCCAGAACTGGAAGTTACACCAGTCACGGCGATAGTAAAATCATCCAGAGTGAATGAGGATGATCCGTTGTTATCATCTATAGAAAAACCAACGCGATTATAGGCATCATAAGATGAATCAGGACTACTGTCAAAAGTTTCGGTTCCTAATGCACCCGCTGTTATTGATACAACCCCGGCAGATGTTACATTCATTGTGAAGATTATACCGGCTAATAACGCGGTATATGCCGGTCCACTGTTGAAAGCAATCGATTCAATTTCCCCCTCATCTATTCCGGTGGTCGAACCTTTATGAAATATGGAGGTTATTGAAGCTTGGTCCGTAACTCCATTCACCCGGAAAAATAATTGTACTCCCCACCATTCGTTGTTATACGCCGGATTAACCCGCCAAAGAAATAAAGCTTCTCCCTGTCCAGTTGTGGCCCCCGGATCAGGCGTCTGAATCTTGAATGACATGGTAATCCCATTATCTTGATTCACATCTTTCGTATAGATGTGTGTCGTGGTGCTAGAACCAACATCATTCGGGTTTATAGCTTGTACCTTATTGCTAGCTATTAACGGCGAGTTATTATCCGCGTCGATTTCCCCCCCGTCGAATAATCCCTCCGTATCATCTTCCCTATAAGACCCGATATAATGATCGAATTCAGTTGGGAAACGAGTATAGAGGTAACCGTTCGTCGCAGTGAAAGGTATGGTAGTTGTAGCAGTTACCCCGGTATTTGTGAATTTAACTATGGATGTAATCTGCTGTATTGCATTACTACCATTATGTAGAAATGGGTAATACCTACTCAAGCCCCATCGTTGTCCACCACGAGCACGGGAGTCCAGAGTATCGAACGGAACTACGTTCAGGGAGTCAGGACAGGTGCCCTCTGGCTGCCTTCCAAACGCCCAATTTTCATCGACACCTCTCAAGGGGAATATCAGTTCTTTTTGTTCGGTGGGCATTATGAATTCCTCAGATAGATGATGGCTTTTCCCAATAGATCAGGATCGTCGTAGAGAAGTCCCAAGGCTGTATTACAGTTGGTACATAGTAGCCCACGAATCTTTTTTGTCCTATGGTTATGGTCAACACACA
>SDBT01001905.1_pt1 | contig 37460 bp, 52 predicted proteins | sample 2277101 | NCBI WGS metagenome assembly SDBT01 (sample SAMN10404973, study PRJNA504765) | marine sediment metagenome | isolation source: marine sediment core GS10_PC15, 103 cmbsf | place: Arctic Ocean: Southern Knipovich Ridge | collected 2010 | reverse complement strand
GTCATCGTCGGCTGCGAGAGTGGCCCGAAGCGGAGGCCGATGGAGTGGGAGTGGACGCAAGGCCTACTAAAGCAGTGTAAGGCGGCGGGCGTACCCTGTTATCCGAAACAGGTATCGAAGAACAAGGACGGGACAGGCAAGGTTATACACTTTGTTCCCCGGCCTGGAGAACTGGCGTGGAGGGATGAGTGATGAGCGAGCATGAGGAATGTAAGCATCTGCGCGGGACGACTTGCCGAAAGATGCGCTCCGTCGGGCTTGAACGTGACCAGCTTTGCGTCTACGAGAACGAGACTCCCGTAACGCAATGTCTGTATCGAAGGTGCTACGTCTACCAGCGCGCCGGCAAGGAGGCCGCCGAGAAGCGCGTCGCGGTGATGACGCGAACGGCAGAGGAGATGGCGCAGGACCTCATCGAACTGGGGCAGGTTCATGGCCAAGTGGAGTGTGACGCGATAGATGAGATGGTCAGCAACGATGCCCTGCGGAAGCGAACCCTGGCCGCCGAGAAGGACGCGAACGACCTGGCGAAGGAGGTAGAGCGACAACGGGCGATGTGCGAGGTGAAGGTTCAGCGCCGTCGGCCGGCCGAGTCATTTACCTGTGCGGATTGTGGAGGGTGCAATCTACTTAGGCTCCTCCGCGCCCACCAGAAGAGGAAGGGAAAGGAGTGACGCATTCAGAGCTAGTCAATTCGCTGGCGGCGCATCTATGGCAACCCAGTCGTCTCGTTTGGGCGGGTGTAGCAATAGGGTCCCGCTGGCTCCAGGGCGGTTGCCCCGTGCCGGATGTGCTGACAGCCCAGAAGAGCTACACGAAGCCGATGCTCACCGCCTATGAGTGCAAGGTCAGTCGTGCGGACTTCCAGAGCGATATGCGGAGCGGGAAGTGGTTGCGCTACCGGGAGGTCACGAGCCGCGTTCTGTTTGCTGTCCCACGAGGCTTAGTGAAGCGGGATGAGGTGCCCACTGAGGCAGGGCTCATCGTTTACAACGCGGACAAGCGCAGTTGGGTAGTTCTACGCGCTGGCCGGGTCGCTCAGGTTGACCTGGCGGCATTTGAGTGGCAGAGCCTTCTGTTTGCGCGGCCATGGGAGGGCGAGGGGACGCGCAATCTGCGCTATCGGCGCCTAGGCCTGGATCGCGATGACCTGGAGGACGCTGCTCATCGGCAGGGCCAGGCGCTCGCGGCGCTCAAGGCGCGCCTCGCCGAGGAGCGAGTGGAGCACGAACTCCTGGGCGTTCTGCGCGAGCATTTCGATGGAACCCTGCCCGATTCCTGGCGTTTGCAGAAGGCGCTTGAGGACGCGGGGGATGCGGGCCTGCGAACGGAGGCGCAGAGGACTGTGCGGCTTCTACAGGCTGCCCTTGCGGCACCGCGCGCCCACGATGCGCTGAAGGAGAAGGCGGGTGGCTGACATTCTCACCGACGGAATCCACCTGGTCTGCGTTGACGAGGATGCTCTGCATCGGTTCGCTCGGGGTATCGGGCTGAGGATGAGCGGAGGCGCCTCCTGATGGCATGGGGACTCTACGGGGCGATCAGCGGCCCGGTCGAGTTTGGCTCGGAGTTTCAGGAGTTGTGCGCGCGGCCCTATCACGGCCATCCGCGTGGCTGCCCCAACCATGGCCGGCGGCTATCCTGCCCGCCGCGGGCACCGCTGATCGACCAGGTCCTCGACCTGTCGCAGCAGGTCTACGTGATCGCCACCCGCTTTGACCTGGGAGCGCACGTGCGGCGGATGCGTGAGCGTCACCCGGAGTGGTCGGAGCGCCAGCTCTACTGCTGCCTCTACTGGCAGGGGACGGCGCGGAAGGCCCACCGGGCAGATGTGGAGTGGGCGCGCGGCATGTGGAGCATTCAGCGCGTCATCGCCACGCCCGAGGGTCACGGAGTCAACGTGACGGCCCTGATGGCCGCGAACGGTGTAGCGCTGGAGTGGCCACCGCGAAAGTACACCTGGGTCGTGAGCGTAGGAGGTGCCGCCTAGTGGCGCTCGCGCTCGACAGGATTCACGTCGGGGATTGCCGGGAGCTGGCGGCTGAGGTCGTGGCCGCTGGCGCGCTCGTTGACTGCATCATAACCTCGCCGCCCTACCCGCAGGGGAAGAAGAAGGTGGAGGACATGGGCCGGTATCGACGCTCGGGCACGGCGGCGGAGCAGCGAGAGCAGATCGCGGGCCGCGTCCACGGCCGACCTCATGCCCGCGGGGAAACCGGCCTTGAGGTGCGGATCGCCGCTCCCGACTGGCTCGACTGGTTCCTCGGGATCGCCGACGCGCTCAAGCCCTGCCTGAAAGAGAACGGCAGCTTCGTCGTGAACGTAGACTCCTGCTGCTATCCGACCAGGCACGTACATTGGGGCGTCTTCTCGTTGCCTGAGCGCATGGAGGAGCGAGGATGGTGCTTTGCCGACAGGCTGGTGTGGCCGAAGCCAAACGGCGCGCCGATCAAGGCCCCCGGCCGCTTCACGCACGCTTGGGAGTTCGTCTACGTGTTCACGAACGGGGACCGGTGGAAGTTCAACGTGGATGGGGCGCGGCGGCCGCACAAGGAAGACTGGACCGGCAGGGACGCAACGCGCTATATGGCGGAGCGCACCGTCTGGAGTGGGACCAAGACTGCCCCTCCCAACCCCAAGGGTGCGAAGCCCTCGGATGTGCTGACCTATCCGGTCGGGGGGACGCGCTGGGCCGCGGTGGGGTACGCCCACAACGCGCCCATGCCCCTGGAACTGGCCGAGGATCTGGTGCGGCGGTACAGCTTCCCTGGCGATCTCGTGTTCGACCCCTTCGGGGGCGCGGGCACCACGCCAGTCGCTTGCATCCGGCAGGGCAGACGGTGGCTCATGGCGGAGATCACGGAGGCGGCCGCCCTGATAGCGGAGCGGCGCACACAGCTCGCCACGCAGGGCTACATCGACGAGGAGACGGCGGAGGGGTTGGAGCGGACCGTGATGCCGTTCGGGGGTAGCGAGTGATGCAGCGTCTCCGGGGCGCCAACTGGGGTGTGCTCTTCTCCTCTGAATCGATGGAGTGGGAGACGCCACCGGCGCTGTTCGCGGCGCTCGATGCTGAGTTCGGTTTCGGGCTCGACGTGTGTGCGCGGCCCGAGAATGCGAAGTGCGATCGATTCTTCTCGCCGGAGGATGACGGCCTGCTACAGCCGTGGGCTGGCATCTGCTGGATGAATCCACCATACGGGCGCGACATTGCCGATTGGATGCAGAAGGCCTACCGGGAGAGTCGCAAGCCGGGGACGGTCGTCGTCTGCCTGGTGCACGCGCGGACGGATACGGCCTGGTTCCATGAATGGGGAATGAAGGCGCGGGAGATCCGTGTGATGCGCGGGCGGCCGTGGTTCCGGCAGAACGGCGTCGGCACTCAGCGAAGCACGTTCCCTTCCCTGCTGCTGATCTTCGACGCGGGGAGCGAGGGACCGCCGAAGCTGAGCGCGTGGCCCACAGAGAAGCCGGAGGGGACGACATGGGACTGGAGGTAACATGCACGCACTGACGATTCGACAGCCACACGCGGAGCTGATCGTTTGCGAGAGGAAGACCATCGAGGTGCGGACGTGGTGGCCGCGGGTGCAGTTGCCGATCCTGGTGGCGATTCACGCGGGGAAGACGGCGGACTGGAGTTCCCTCGCTGGTCTGTTCGCCATGGCGCGCTTCGATCCGCAAATTGAGGTCACGGACAGGGCAGACGAATATCTCCGACAGCGCCTCGGCGGGATCGTCGGCGTGGCGATGCTCGTGGAGCGGATCGAGTTCTGCGGCTACCTCGGAGAGATCGAGGGCCGGGCGAGGTGGGAGAGACTCGCCGACCAGCACCTGAACCGCCTCGACTCGTGGTCGAAGAATAAGGTCGGCTTCCGTTTCGAGGGTCCGATCCGCTTCCCCGAGATCATACCCTGCCGAGGCCGACAGGGGCTGTGGGAGTTGCCGGAAGACGTAGAGGGGCTTGTTGCAGCAGCGATAGCAGACCACGCGACACCAGGAGCCGCACATGCGATGCCAGCACATCCAGTTCGACAACCTAAGCGGGACTAGCTGCACAGTGACCGGCGCGAGTGTCGCCGCCGATTGCGGGGCGCTGCGGGAACGGTGCGCGCCGATGCTTGCCGTGGACGTGCGGGATGGGCGGCTTGCCCTCGACGAGATCCCCAGCCCGATGAATGGCGCTGTGCGGTCGGTGCTGATTCAACTCGGGGACCTGGAACCGGAGATACGGGTGGTGCCGATGGGGAAGCCGAGGGTATGCGTGCCACGGAACCGGGGGAGGAAGAAGGGCAAGGGTAGGGGCAGATGGACGTGGAGCCCGGAGCAGCGGGCGAAGCTGGCGGAGACGAAGCGGAAATGGTGGGCAGATAGGAGGGCGGCGAGATGATCATCCACCCGATGTACGGCGAAGGCGAATGCAATGGGCTGAGGATTGCCGAGCAGGACGAGTCGTCGGTGCGCTTTCAGCTTGAGGCGATCCGGGAGGCACCGGCTAAGTACGGCGTGGGCGCGGCGCTGGCGCTGATCAAGCTCCCCGCGCTGCCGATCACGGTGCATATTGCGTGGACGCGGCTGGAGGACTATTACCCCGACAGGGAAGGCGAGGGTTGGCGGAACCTCTGGCTGCAGTTCGGGGCGGTGCCGGGCCGACAGCATCCGGTCTTCTACGTGCGGCCGAACCCGAGAGGCTATGAGGTCGGCTGGAATAAGGGTCTGGATAAGGAACAGCAGATCATTTTGGGGGACCTGGGTGGAAGGCCGGTAGTGCGTAATAGGGGCAAGTGCTACTTCGGGATACGGCAGGCCACGCTCTCTATTGGGAGTGGGGTCAGCTACGTCGGCGGCTACCGCTGGGACACGATTCGAGAGATATGCGGAGCTGTTCCGTCAGGGTGGCTCGGTGTCTACGACGAGGGGGCGCTGGCGGAGGTTGGGGTGAGAATGGAGAGCGGGTGATGCCACGAGATAGTTTCGAGAAGATAACAGCGGATTGGCTCGCGGCGACAAGGGGTTGCGATCTCACCAGAAGCAAGCATGGGCTGCCGAACTCCAAGGACTGGAGAGACGTGTGGAGGCAGCTTGTCCACGAGAGCCAGGAGGCGGAAGCTCTCGCGGCGAGATTGAGCGCACTGGCGCGGCGCGCATGTTCATTGGCACAGGAGTTACATGATGATCAAGCACCTTCGGGACCGCTATCGACAGCGGCGGGTAGAGTGTGCCGTCAGTCAGGCCAGGGCGCGGGTCGCGTCAGGCAGAGCTGGCATCTTCGATGAACTGCTCGTCCTCGCGGCAGATCTTAGTCCCGAGGAATGGGCGCGGGTGGGGCGGGCAATGGAGGCAGCGGCTATAACAGCCGAGGAAGCGGTGAGGGCGTTAGCGCGGGGACTGAAACTCGTAGTGGGCGCGTCGCGTCCAGAAAGGGCAGAGGAGTGAGAGAATGGCTATAACCGATACGATGGAAGGGATTACGGCGGACGGTCTGCTCAAAGCGGCGCAGTCGCTCAATGCTTCCGTCGCCGAAGGATGGCTTGAACAGGCCGAGGGCACGCGGCGCCTGCGGTCAATGGCAGCCAATGAGAGCCCGGTGCTGATGATTAGCGAGACTGCGGATGCTATGTTGGGCGAGGCGCTTGAGCACTTCGGTGGTGGTGGCGATGATATGAGAGAAGCCTTTGCCGCCACTGCTATTCGTATGTTCTTGTGGGGTCTGCATTACGGGAGGGCAGAGCCAGGACCAAGGGAAGGGACGGAGCCATGAGCTTGCGATGTTTCTGCGGGATTCACGACTGGGGTGCGAAGAAACTGCTACCGATCCATGACGGTTACCTCTTGTCATGTCAGGAGTGCCGGCGGTGTCGGCGGAGGCGGGTGGGATGGCTGACCGCCGGAGGAAGTCTGAACTGCCGTAGTGATCACCGCGGTCCGCCGCGGCCGCGGCCACGACCTCTGCCGCGCGATACAATCGTCAAGGGCGGCATGGGCGAGAAGCCCGCGGGTGCGCCGGCGAAGGACCCGAACGCGGCGAGGTCAGGGGCGGAGTTCCGGGAGCCGCCTCTGGTCGGGGAGGTTGACTGCAGCAATGAACGCGAGGATGGCTTCTGCCTGCTTCATGTGCGAAAGGGTGAGAGCGTCAGCATCGACAGGGGGAATCTGCGCATCCTCGGCCTCAGGCATGGCGATAAGGTCGCGATCCACCGTATGCCCCGGGAGGAGAACCCTCCGCCACCCACGAACCCGCCGCGGACGCCGCCGCCAGCGCCGCCGTCTCCGCTGAGGTTTTTCGGCGGGATCCTCCGCGAGGACGCGCGGACGTTGCTCGGCTGCCCGGTGCCATGCCCTAAGCGTATCACTTGCGCAAGATGTAGGGCGCTTAAGCGCGAGCGGGAGCAGGCCGGCTGCTCTACAGATCCCCCGAGCATAACCCTCCCTGAGTGCGACCTGCGGGAGCTGGTGGAGGCGGCCGGACTCGTCCTGCCTGATGCATTCGACGCGGGGCCTGGACGCCCCATGTACGAGATGAATATTGCCTCTTATCGACTACGGTGCAGGGAGGCCCTCGATAAGGTCTGCAAGTACCTGGAGCCATTCCCTTCCGTCGCGGAAACTAAAGACGACAGCGCCGACGAGCATCGCAACCCTCCAGCGGAAGAGAACCTCGGCCCCGTTACCGTGCAGGACGGCTCCGCCTGCGTGCCCTGTTGTGAGGCGGACTTTCAGCGGGATATCAGAGCGGACGACCTTGAGCGCGTCTGGGAGATATGCCCTCTGCTCAAAGTGGAGGTGGGGGCACAGGCGCTGTTGGCGGGGAGCATGGCTGCATACGGGTTCGCGCGCACAACGCGGGCCGAACAGTGGGCGAGTATCAACGCTTGGTGTAAGCAACATGGAGGGCGGGTGCCCACGCTGGCGGAGTCCCTCGGCATACCAGACGATTGGCACCCCAGCGAGATCGGGAAGATCGTCGGAAGGGTTGCCGCGGCGCGGCGCAAGCGGGGGGCAAGGAGGTCGAGATGAGCGACGAGCGGATTCCGGTTTGGTTCGATTCTGGTGATGGAAGTGAGACCACTGGCTGTCCGGACTTACATGAGGTTTTTATGAGGCGTTCCGACATCGAGGCGGTGGTGGACGCGCGGATAGCGGAGTCGGCCCCGATTGGCCTGATAGCGCGGTCGGCCGCGCTCGATATGATGGCGGCGTTACTTGACGGTTTGGGCGTAGAGTTGCCGCCGAATGTCGAGGGCGCGATAGACCGCAGAATGCGCGAGAACTGTTCGATAGCGAGAAGAGACGATGGTGCCAGTTTCACGGGAAGTCCAAACCGTCCCCCGACACCCTCCGCGAGGCCGTGCGCGAGCAGGCCGAAGCGAATAGGGCGGCCGCCGCGCCGAAGACCTGCTGCCTATGCGGGCGCTCGTTTGAGAAGGGCGGAGGGACAATAGCTTCGAGTGCCAAGAGCCATCCTATCTGCCCACGTTGCTATACCGGAGAGTGGTGGCGCGGGCTGGGGTTGCTGAAGTGAGGAGAGCTCTGAAATGACGGTGATGCGCAGGAAGCGTCGCGGTAACATCGTCGTCGAGCTGACGGAGCGAGAAGCGGCGATCTTCCACTTCAAGGAGCTCTCCCCCGGCATGTCTTTCCTGCGGTTTGAGGGGATGGACGAGATCGAGGACGGCAATGCTATCAATCTGGGCCGAGAGAAGTTCCGCCGAACGAAGCTGCGCCTTGCGTGGTTTGCGAAGCAGGTCGCCGAGAGCTACGAGGGCTATCGCCCGGAGTGGCTGAGCGAATGACGAAGAGACGCGGGCGCGGAGTAGCGGTGCTGGAGAGCGAGGAGGCAGATGCTATGAAGGTCGGCCGCGTGACGCTGGTCGATATGCGCTTCGGGTCGCACCTGTACGGCACAAACACACCGGAATCTGACACCGACCACAAGGGAGTCTTTCTCCCGGCCTGGGATGAGGTGCTGCTTCAGCGGGCACCCAAGTCTGAGAGTCGGCACACCGGCGATGACAAGTCCAGGAACTCTCCGGGGGATGTTGACTGGGAGATGTACGTCCTGCACTACTTCGTCGAGCTGGCCTGCCAGGGGCAGACGGTGGCGCTGGATATGATGCACGCGCCCCAGGAGAAGTGCGTCGTGTGGAGTGATGCGTGGGCAGATCTCGTCGCCAACCGAACGCGCTTCTACACCCGGAACCTGGATGCGTTCGTCGGCTACGCGAGGAAGCAGGCGGCAAAGTACGGCGTCAAGGGCAGCCGCCTTGCGGAGGCGGAGCAGATGAAGCGATACCTGCAAGGCTTCGACGAGGAGTTGCGCCTATCCGAGGTGTGGGACGGGCTTCCCCAGGGAGAGCACACGCGACCGGCCGAGCCCGACCCCAGGGGCCAGCGGCAATTCGAGGTATGCGGGCGCAAGCTTGGGGAGCGGGCAAAGATCAGCAACGCGCTGGGGATGCTCCACCACTTCATCGAGAGGTATGGCGAACGGGCACGGCTGGCCGCTGAGAACAAAGGCATCGACTGGAAGGCTGTGTCTCACGCGATGCGCGCCGCCTATCAAGTGAAGGAGCTACTCACGCAGGGCACGATAACATTCCCGCGTCCAGAGGCGCCGTATCTGCTGAGAGTCAAGGGGGGTGGGCTCGACTACCTCTCCGAGGTTGGCCCGACGCTGGAGGGGCTCATGGATGAAGTGGGCGCGCTGTCAGAGGCAAGCGAGTTCCCCGACAAGGTGGATCGGCGATGGTGGAGGCAGTGGCTGCTCGGGGTGATGGACCGGCATATGATGGAGCACTACCGAGCGAGGCGCTAGGGCAGACATCTCAGCAACGGGTGAGGCACCATGCCAGCAACACAGACACGCGAAGCAGCAGCGATCGAAGAAAAGCTACGAGGACTGCTGGAGTCCCTCGGGATCACGCTGCCCCCCGGCGAGCTCCGGCTCGTCTCGCCGGCACAGGCCGCGCTGCTGGACTGGTTCGCGGCGCATCCGTTCTGTGAGATCGTGCTTGACGTGAGGGCGGGGGAGCCACACTTGGGGACGCTGGAGTGGGAGACAGGTGTCAAGGAGCGGTTCCTGTTCGGGGAGAAGGCTTGACAGACCCATTGACGGGTATGGTATAGTGATTTCGACAACCTGCACGGTGAATCGGCGAGGAAGTCGAGGCTGAAGGGAAGAACCCAGGGCCGAGGCTGAGCCGGGAAGCCGGCCGATATACCAGACGGGTAAAGGGAAAAACCCAAGCGCGTCCGGGGACACGAACGTCCTCGGGCGCTTTTCGTTTGGCCGGCAAGGGAGCGAGATGCAGGTCGGACTGAGGGTAGGTGCGTGAACGTGGAGACGGCGCTATCCAACCTTCTGCTGGCGCTCAAGGTCCTGGGAGCGCTCTTCGCACTGGTCGTCGTGGCGGGCACCTGGGCGTTTGTGCGGGACCTGGGGCGGACCTTGACGGGGAGGGGCGCGTGATGTAGGGAGCGGGAGGCCGTGCTTACCACACGGCCTCCCCGGACATCCCCCTGACCAAACAGGGGAGTGACCGGCGGGCGTTGCCCGCTAGAGTGGTCATTCCGTAGTTCGGGGGCATGTCTGAGATATGAGGCTGCAGGTTGAGATGGTCGGGATAGGCACAGTACAACTGAATCCGAGCAACCCGAGACTGAACGAGGCGGCTGTGATGCCGGTAGCGGACTCGATTCGCCGCTTCGGCTTCCGGGTGCCCATCGTGGTCAATCGCCGCACAAATATCATCGAAGCCGGCAACACGAGGTGGAAGGCCGCTAAGAAGCTGGGCATGGAGGAGATCCCGGTCGTGTTCGTCGAGGACGACGATGTGACGGCTGCCGCCTACGGGATAGCCGACAATAGGACGGGCGAGATCGCGGAATGGGACGAGCCGGCGCTGGCAACAATCCTCTCCTCGCTCCAGGACGTGGGGCAGTTGGACATGACGGGGTATGGGGCGGAGGACCTGGGGGAGCTGATAGCGGGGCTGCAGGCGGGGCAGGAGCCGAAGGAAGAGGGGGCGATCCCCGAGCCGCAGGAGGGACCGACGCGGGTCCAGCCGGGGGAGGTGTGGGCGTGCGGGAAGCATCGGGTGATGTGCGGGGACAGTACGGATGGGGATGCTGTCGCGCTGCTCATGGACGGGATGCTCGCGCAACTGGTATTCACCGATCCGCCGTATGGAGTGGGCTACGATGGGGGGACCGTAGTGCGGGAGAAGTTACAGGGGGATGATTCGACGGATCTCTATGTGCCGGCTTGCCAGATGGCCGCGGACTTCTCGGACGATGAAGCACCGCTGTATTTGTGGCACGCGGGAGTGAAGGGAATCGCGGCTGCGGCTGCGGGCTACGAGATACGGTGTGAGATAGTCTGGAACAAGAATCTAGCTCAGTTCGGAGCGCTGTCTGCTCAGTACAAACAGAAGCATGAGCCGCTCTACTACTGCTTCAAGAGGGGCGTTCCGCCGCGATGGTTTGGTCCTACCAACGAGGTGACTGTGTGGGATTGTGACAGGGCCGCGGTTAACGAGTTCCATCCTACGCAGAAGCCCCCGGAACTAGCGGTGAGGGCTATACGCAATAGCACTGTGGGCGGGGGCATCGTGCTGGACCTCTTCCTAGGTTCGGGCTCCACCCTGATAGCCGCAGAGCAGACGGGCCGGGTGTGCTACGGACTCGAAATCCTCCCACGATATGCTGACGTCATCCTCGCCCGGTGGGAGCAGTTCACCGACCAGCAGGCGGAGCGAGTCCATGTCTGAGCGCCTACAGGATAGGCGGAAGCGTCATGAACGGCTCTTCGGGCCATGCCCTGACTATGCGGAGCGACGCTTGGCGGGAGAGATTCGGGTCGCGGTTCGCTTGTTGCGCCGTGTAAGCACCTCCGCCGCTGCGGAACTGAGTCTGGCGGCTGAACACTGGAGAGAGGCGAGTCCATGACGGACGCCCCCACAAAGCGGCCGTGGGAGAGGCGGCCAGAGGAGCCTATGCGCCACTACCGGCGCTTCTCCGTCTATCTGAAGCTCGGCCCTGAGCGTTCGGTTCGCAAGGCCGCCGAAGTCAACAAGCTGCACAAGAAGGGTCAAAGTGGAGCCTGGCAATACTGGCAGCAGGTAGCCTATCGATGGCAGTGGGCGGACCGCGCCAAGGCCTTCGACGTATGGCAGAACGAGATACGCCAGACGGAGCAGAACAGGCTCGCTGTCGAAGCTGCCATCGCCGAGGCTGAGGAGAACGAGAAGCAGCGGCGGCTAAGGATTCAGGAGGCGCGGGCGGTTCGGACTGCTGGCGCCAGTGTGATCAGCCGGTTCCTCACCCTGGTAAAGGCAGGCGAGCTCGAGCAATTCGGGATGCTGAAGACGAAGGACGTGACGGTCGAGCATAACCTCGGAGAGGACGGCAAACCAGACGGGACCTTCGTACGGAAGGAAATCGAGCGGAAGGCCCTGACGGAGTTCCTGACGCAGGCCTTCCGGGCCGTGATCGAGGGCGCGCAGGCTGAGCGGCTGGAGTTGGGGGAGGCGACGAACCGGACAGAGACCGTGCTGGGGGATGCGGCGCTAAAACAGCTCGCCGAGGTAATCCGGGAGCATATACCGGCAGACTCCTGGGAGGCGGTGTTGGCGGAACTCGATGCAGTTCTGGCAGGGAAGCGTGATAACGGCAAGCCCGACTGACATGAGGTTCCAAACGCGGGATGTGCAGCTCATCCGGGAGCTTCTATTTGAGAACGAAGCGAGCCGGATGGAGCCGAGCGGCGACATCATCGGGGACCCGGGCGCCTTCGTGCTGGAGTGCTTCGATTGGCGCGGGGACGAAGGTCCAACCCCCTATCAGCTCGACGTTCTGCGAAAGCTCAGGACGGAGCGACGCGTTGCATTGCGCGGGCCGCACGGTCTCGGAAAGACTGCCCTCGCATCGTGGGTCGTGCTCTGGTTCGCCCTGACTCGCAATATGATGCCGGGAGCGGATTGGAAGGTGGTCACGACGGCTTCGGCATGGCGCCAACTCACACACTACCTGTGGCCGGAAATCCACAAGTGGACGCGGCGACTGCGATGGGATATGTTGGGGCGGGGGCCGTTGAATGAGCGGACGGAACTGCTCCACCGCATCCTCAAGCTCACGAATGGCGAGGCCTTCGCCGTGGCTTCGGACAAGTCGGCCTTGATCGAGGGCGCGCACGCCTCACACCTGCTGTACGTGTTTGACGAGGCGAGGGGGATACCGCCCGCGACCTGGGACGCGGCTGAGGGCGCGCTGGCCTCCGGCAACTGCTATGCCCTCGCCATCAGCACCCCGGGAGAACCGCAGGGGCGCTTCTACGACATCCATGCGCGCAAGCCCGGATATGAGGACTGGACGGTACAGCACGTGAAGTTGGCCGAGTGCATTGCGGCCGGTCGCGTATCGCCGGCGTGGGCGGAGCAACGGCGCAAGCAGTGGGGCGAGAAGTCTGCGGTCTACCAGAACCGGGTCCTGGGCGAGTTCGCCAGCTCCGAAGAGGACGGTATCATTCCGCTGGCCTGGGTGGAGGCGGCGAACGGGCGGTGGAGGGCACTGAACGACTCTGGCGAGTGGGGTCCATTGACTCGGCTTGGCTGCGACATAGCCGATGGGGGCGTGGATCTCAACAGCATCGCGCGGCGGCACGGGATGGCGATTCGCATATTGGAGAGGCCGAATGAGCGGGACACGATGGGGATGGCGGGCCGCATTGCTGGCATCCAGGAGCACCATGAGGTTGAAGCCGTCGTAGATGCCATAGGTATCGGCGCTGGAGTGACCGCGAGGCTGCGCGAGCTCGGCTTGTCTGTCGTGGCGTTCAGTGCGTCGGAGCGTACTGATATGCGCGACCTTTCCGGCGAAATGAGGTTCCGAAACAAGCGGGCCGCGGCCTGGTGGCACATGCGCGAATTGCTCGACCCAGCGAACGAACAGAACGTAGCCCTGCCGCCCGACGACACTCTGACTGGCGATCTCACCGCGCCGCACTGGCGTGATACGTCGGCAGGTGTTCAGATCGAGTCCAAGGACGATATCAAGAAGCGGCTGGGGCGCAGCACAGACGACGGCGACGCGGTGGTGATGGCGTTCTGGCAGGAGCCGGTGCGGGTCGGACCCCGGATAAGGTCGCTTGCATGAGGCGAGCAGAAATGAAGCCAGGGGCCGCCGAGAGCACTTCGGCCACCTACATAGAGGAGGCGGCGGATTATCCCTACGTAAGCTCTGCCCGCGTCAGTCCTCCGATTGGAACAGCGAAGATACGCCGGCGGCCCCGGCAGAAGTGCATCGGGCGAACGGCGATCACCAGCAGCAACAATAATATCCAAAGGAGACGAACGAGATGGCAAAACGGAAAGTAGCAGTTGCAGAGAAGGAGCAGCGAGGGCGGGCGATCGTTATCCCCGGCACACGCATGGAAGGGATCATCCTGTCCCTGGAAGGGACCGCGCCCCTGATCGTCCACAAGTTCTCGGAGAAGGCGAAGGGCGAGATCAGGAACAAGCGCGCGAAGAAGGCCACGAAGACCGAGAAGGCCCAAAAGGGAGCCCCCGAGATTGCCGCGGACATGATGGCCTGTCACCACGCGGTGAAGGGGAATGAGCGGTTGGGGCCGACCGCGGGGCGGTTCGGTTTTCCGGCATCGGGCTTCAAGAACTCGTGCGTGCGGGCAGCAACTCTCGGCAGTGGTATGAAAATGACCGAGGCACGCATCATGTTCTTCGTGACGGGCGAGGTCGTCCCGCTGACATGCGAGCGCATTGAACTCCATGAAGACGCGATGAAGGTGCAGAACAAGGCGGACCTTCGCTACCGCCCATACTACTACGGGTGGGGCGCCGAAGTCGGGGTCCGGTATAATCCCGATGTGATCAGCTCCGAGCAGATCGTAAATCTGTTCGACATCGCGGGCTCGCAGGTGGGCATCGGGGAGAATCGGCCGGGCAAGACGGGCGGCACCTTCGGAACGTGGAAGGTCGTGAACGTCCGCAACGTCTCGATAGACAAGCTGCCCGACTACCGGAGTGTGTTCGAGGACAATGAATTGCTGGCAGAGGCCCGCGGGATCGCTCGCAAGATGGGGGCACTATGACTGCGACGGTAGAGCAGGCCCTGCGATGGATGGCGCGGGAGGGGGCCCGCATGTCAAACGCCCAGGCCGAGCGATACGGCCGGGAACTCGAACGGATGTATGGGATGGGCATTGCCCTGACGGCAGAGAACGTGGCGGCCGCGGCGCGCAAGCGCACATCGCCACTGCACGACTGGTTCACCTGGAAGGATGACGTAGCCGCTGATCAGTGGCGCCTCTACGAGGCCAGGAATATGCTTCGTGGCATCGCCTTCGTGGTGGAGGAGGGCGACGAGGTCCCGGAGCCGCTACGCTTCTTCGTCGCTCTCAGGATCGAGCGTGACGGCGAGGAGGATGTTGAGTATCTGCCTATGCCGGTCGTTCACGCGAACCCGGACCTGGAGGCGCAGGCCTTGCGGATTGCCGCGAAGGAACTGGCGGCCTACCGCGAGAAGTACGGACGGCTCAAGCGGCTGGAGCAGATCGTCAATTGGGCGAAGCTGGACGATTTGCTGGCCGAGGTGGCGGCGTAGGGTCGGGCAGATAAGGTAAGGTACGGCGTGGTGTGTCCGGGCATGGCTTGGTTGGCTAAGGTGCGGCAGATTTGTTGCGGTCAGGCTAGTTAAGGTCCGGTTGGCATTGGCGAGGTGTGGCAGATAGGCTAGGCTTTGTCGGGTCCCGGAGCGGCTAGCTATGTCCGGTTGAGCTTTGGCAGTTTAGGTGGGCGAAGTGGTTAGCTCGGCTTTGGCTTTGCTCTGTTGCGGCAGGGCGGGTTCGGTTTGGCTTGGATGAGCAATGGTGCGGCAGATGCGCTCAGGCGAGTGTTGTTTGGCTGAGACTTCCTATGGCAGATGAGACGCGACAACCAGCGGGAGCCATGCAAGTGAGCAATATCACCGACGAGACGATGAAGCGCATCGAGAACCTACTGGACCATGGGGCGGGCGTGTCACTGGCACAGATCGCCCAGGCGGTTGGCTGCGAACCCGACGAGCAGTTGGAGGGTTACCTGCTTCGAATGGTCGCGGCCGGCAAGGTCAAACGTCACTGGAGCAACGCACACAGCTGCCATTTCTACGAGCGGCTGAAACGCTAAGGGGACACCAACAACGACAACAACAGGAGGCAGGAATGATCATATGATGACCAGATGAGGCGAGAGTGATAAACACAGACATGAGGTCGGACGCGTGAGACAGCTTCGCGATCAGCATTGGGTTGATCTGCTGGCGGCGCTGGAAGCCGAGGCCGCGCAGGTGGCCGGTTTCGGGGAGGTGACGGTCACGATCAGCTTCCATGATGGCTCACCGCGCGATGTGCGGGTGCGTGAGCGCCTGCCACATTATCGACTCGGCCGGAAGAATATCCCACTACGTGACCAGCAGCCCACTTGACGGCAGAGAACGTGAGGGAGTAGTGTGGTATAGCTTGGTGATAGTGCCAACGGAATAGCGTCGCCCGCATCGCGCAGAATGAGGCGAGTCCTTTACTTCGGGAGACCGGAGAAGGCTCGCCTTTTCGCATTTGTGGGGAGAACGGGATTGACAGAAGGGAATGCAGCCACGCAGCAGCGCATGAGACTCTTCGTGTGTACTGACCATGCCGAGTTCTACCCGGTGGGTTGCGCCTCTATAGTGCTGGCAGAGAGCGAGGGGCAGGCAGTGGGGTTGCTGGATGCGATGCTGAAGCTGCGCGGCCTGGCGCCATCGGACGAACACCCCTACCACCTGACTGAGGTAGCGATGGAGAAGCCGCAAGCCATCATCCTGCGAGACGGGGAGTATTAGTATGCGTCTACGAGAGCGCATAAAGGGATGGCTGCAGCGGGCAATCGGGATGCCCATATCCTGGGTGACATCGTGGCAGCACGGGCGGCCGGCATGGACTTCCTGGTCTATCGCGAAAGCTATCACCGAAGGCTACCGCGCTCACGGGGTCATCTATTCGTGCGTGCGGCGGCTCTCCGACGCCTCGGCCTCCGTCCCGTGGGTGGCGAAGGAACGCACGGATAACGGGGACGAGCTGGTAACTGAGCAGCCCGTGAACACACTCATGGCGAGGCCGAACCCGCGATGGAGCTGGCAGGACCTGATGCAGGTGCTGTGCATCGATCTGAACCTGGGCGGCAATGGCTATTGGCTCCTGTTGTGGGAGGGCGACACCCATGAGCTCTGGCGGCTGCGCCCCGACTGGGTGACCCCGATCCCGGACGAGAAGCTCTTCGTCTCAGGGTATCAGTGGACGGTTGGTCAGAAGAAAGTGGTGTTGCCGGCACGCGACGATGTGCGCGGCATGGCGGTAATCCACTTCCGCTTCATCGATCCGGGCTCCGACGTTCTCGGGATGTCGCCGCTCCAGGCCGTATCGAGAGTCGTGGACACGGACAACGCTGCGATCGACTGGAACTATGCTGCACTCCAGAACCAGGCGCGACCGCCAGGAGCACTCAGCACTAAGGGTGAGTTGACGGATGAACAGTATCTGAAGCTCAAGGAGCAGATCGCCGAGCAGATGTCCGGGCCAAAGAACGCGCGTATACCGTTGCTGCTGGAGGGCGGGTTGGAGTGGCAGCAGCACGGCTTCAACCCGACCGAGATGGACTTCCTCAAGGGCCGAGAGGTGAACGCAATCGAGATCTGCGAGGCCTTCGGGGTGCGGCCGGAGTGGCTCGGACGTATACCCGGGAAGTTCGAGAACGTCCGGCAGGCCCGGCGCATAACGTGGGAAGACACGATCATCCCGTACCTCGTCGATATCAAGGGCACGATGAACCTTCAGCTCGCCCCGATCCTTGGAGAGAACCTGCTCTTCGACTATGACCTATCCAGGACCCCGGCGGTGCTCGAGGCGCGCGGCGAGCTGGTAAAGCAGGCGAGGGTGCTATGGGGTATGGGCTTGCCGTTCAACCAGGTGAACGATCAACTCGGGCTCGGGTTCGAGCCGGTGCCCGGGGGCGACATGGGTTACCTGCCGGCCATGCTGCTGCCGATCGAGGGAACTGACGGTGAGGAAAGCCAACAGGCGGTCGCGGCACTTCCCGCTACCAAGCCCCGGCCTGCGCTTGCTGCAGGCACGGCGCCGCGGGCGCTTCCGAGACCGAGAGTCCCGGCTGGCTCGCGCGTGTTGAATCTCGATACCGAGGAGCGGAAGGAGCGATACTGGCGGGCGTTCGAGCGGCAGCGGCTGAGGTGGGAGCGCGGTGCGCGGTTGAAGATCAAGGAGCGGTTCGCCGCCGAGCTTAAGGTGTTGCTCGAGCAGCTCGAGGCGGGCGTGCATGATCTGAGCATGGCAATCGAGGACCAGCTACCGGCCTGGGACCAGCTGCTGAGTGCTGTCTGGCAGGGGAGCTTCGAGCAGTTCGGGGCGGAGACGGCGGAGGCGCTGGGGATGGAAGTGAAGCGGGGCGCGCCCCCATCCTCGCTCCGGACGGTCTGGGATCCGTGGCCGGAGGAGGCGCAGACTTTCGTGGCGCAGTCCGTGGGCGAACACATAACCGAGATCAGCGAGACGACGAAGCTGGCGGTGCGCAAGGAGATAGCCGAGGGTCTTGCGGCATTGGAGGACACGCCCAAGATCGCAAAGCGGCTGCAGGGGTTGTATGAGGGGTTCGGGCGCAATCGCAGTTACGTGATAGCGCGGACGGAGGTCGGGGGCGCGGCCAACTACGGGACCCACCAGGCGGCAGAGCAGAGCGGCGTCGTGGAGACGCACACCTGGGTATCGAGTCGGGACGACAGGGTGCGGGACAGCCACGCAGCCATCGACGGGGAGACGGTGCCGCTCAAAGCACGATACAGCAACGGGCTGCTGTTCCCGAACGATCCGGCGGGGGCGGCGGCTGAAGTGATCTCGTGCCGCTGCGTCGAGTCGTTCGGGACTGGAAAGTGAGAGCCCATATGCGACGGATATGGCGATGGCTGGCAAGTCTGTGGCGGGGCTGGCGCTATCAGAAGATCGGGGGGACCTGGGTACTGATCGTTACGCGGCCGCTGAGTCTGAAGCGGTGGCAGGCGGCGAGGAAAGAGACCGCGGTCTCGCTACCGATAATGAACGCGGTCGAGACGCTATTCTCCAGCGTGACGGATGGGAGGTCGCACTTCGCGGAGATGGCAGATCGGTTGGGGGCGGATACCCGGCCCCTCTGGGATGATCTGCGGCAGAGAGACCATACGCTATCACCGCCCAGGTTGAGGACGGGAGTGTGATAATGCCTGAGATGACAGTGAAGATCAGTCACACACGGCGCCCATGGTGGGAGCGCCTTCGGATGTTCCCGCGGGCCTTCCGGTTCTTCCCTGCTCTATTTGAGCTGCCGACTAGGCGACGGCTCTTGTGGCGGGTGGCCGGGGCCTGGTTCCTGGCGGGCATCCAATTCTACATCGACGGTGTACCAACGGAGGTATTCTGATATGTCCGCACTTGCGCTTAACGCCCAACTGCGAACAGCCGAAAGAAAGCAGCGGCAGGAGTCCGAGGCAGAGGCAGAGCGGATCATCCGCGATGCCGCGGCGGGCGTGAACATCGCCATACGAACGGAACGTAGCCCACAGGGCTTTCCAGTCTTCGTTGCCGTCGACGGGCCGGCTCGGGAGATGCAGCTTTCGCCAGCCCTAGTGTGCAGTTGTGGGCGAGAGAAGATCCACGCTCTGCTCGCCGCCTTCGCGGTCGGCGCGACTGCAATGGTGTTGGGTGACGAGACAGTGGACTTCGACGTCAGAGCCAAGGAAGAGGCCACGAGCTGATGACTTGCTACCTTGGCAGCGTTGTCGAGCGAGCCCGAGAGAGCCTTGATATGAAGAAGCACGTGCGGGCGGCGGTTGTGGGCCTGCATCTCACGGTGTACCCGGCCGACCCGAAGGTGCCCGGATCGCAGGTGCGCTTTGTCGATGAGCAGCGGCGTGAGTTAGGTATGTCGCCCGAGTACATACGTCTTGTATCGAGAGAGAAGCTGCACGCCATACTCGCCGCGTTCGCGGTAGGGGCCACCGAGATCAAGTGGATGGATGGGAGCACCCTCGTTCTCGATGAGGCGCAGCACACTATCAGGATCGGAGCGGAGACAGCAGGATGACTGCCGCAGAGAAAGCGAAAGTGGCTGAGCGTCTCCTTCGGGCTGCCGCGCTAGTACACAACCTGGCCGTGCAGATACAATCTAGGCTCCCGTGTGTTTTCCTGGTTGACGGCCAGACGCGCAGGATGACAGTGACCCCGGACTTCGTGTTGCTCGTCTGGCCAGCCGGGCTGAATCGGGTGCTTGCCGCATTCAGCGATGGCCAGAACGCCATCAAGTTTCGGGCACCAGACGGGGAAGACTGCATAGTGTTCATATCAGTGACCGACCTTCCGAAAGGCGAGGCGATCCCAGTAGCCGTATAGCGACCTGACAAGTTCATAAGCGCCCAAAAGAGCCGGCTGGCCAGCCGGTTTCCACTGGGAACACAGGCCCTGATTCCTACCGGTAGGGGGAGTCGGGGCTTGTTCTTTTGGGCTGCACTCATAGCGACGACGGCAGACAAACGACGGCAGAGCATAGGAGAGTAAGGACGATGACTGAGCTGCTATTTCGAGCCTTGACCATGAAGGGCATGAGGGAAGTGAGCGATGATGGTCACTTCGTGGGGCACTCCAATGTCTTTGGAGTTGTAGACTCCTATGGCACTGTGTTCGACAAGGGCTGCTTTACGAAGACGATCAACGATCACGATGGCGAGTTCCCCGTCCTCTGGTTCCACAACCCCCGCGAGCCGCTCTGCCTCGCCGTGCACACCGAGGACGATAAGGGCCTGCGCGTCGAGGGGAATCTCGATCTCAGCATCGACTTGGGGCGACGAATCCGTAGCGGCATGGTGGGCGGCTACATCGACTGCATGAGCATCGGGTTCCGCGTGGTGACCGATGCGACCGAGGACGAGAAGACGCATTTCAAGGAGGTCAAGCTCTGGGAGAGCAGCCTCCTGACTCGGAACTTCGCCGCCACCCCAGGCGCCGACGTGGACTATGTTCGGGCGCTGCCCGAGCTGGTTGCTCGGATCAACGCGATTGGGCAGAACGCGGAAGCATCGGAACTCGGCGCCGCCGTTGCGGACCTGCGCGTTCTGCTCGACGGGATGTTCGATCGCGGCGTGAACGGTGCGGCCAACCTACCGCTGGCCCCGCTTGACCGCCCGTGGGACAAAGCGAAGGCGGAGAAGCGGGTGCGCAAGTGGGCTGCTGCCGACGATGAGCCCAATGCGAAGTATCGGCGGGCATGGTTCTGGTTTGACAGCGAGGAGCCGAAGGAATTCGGATCGTACAAGCTGCTCTTCGCAGACGTGATCGATGACGAGTTGACGGCGGTTCCCCGGGCCATCTTCGCCGTCGCAGCCGTGCTGATGGGCGCCCGGGGAGGCGTAGACATACCGGCCGCGGACAAGGAAGGCGTGAAGCGCCGCGTCGAGCGCTACTACGCGAAGATGCGTAAGGAGTTCGACGACGACGATATCATTCCGCCTTGGCAGCGGTCCTCACAGATCGAGGTCGTGCACGCCATTTCCGGCGCGCTAAGAGACCTCGGCCCCGCACTCACCATTACGCCGGAGCCGTCCATGGACACTTCGGCCGATGGTGAGCCGCAGACGAACGCTGGCGAGCCGGGCGACCACTCGTTGGTAGATGGACTCAGAGACCTCGCGAAAGGTATGCGCGAGGCGCTGTGAATCCCTACGAATAAGGAGGTCCTTTATGGACCCCGAAGTTGAGAAACTCCTAGCAGAGTTGCGAGCACTCGCGACTCAGCTGGAAGAGCGCAAGAAAGCCATCGGGGATGAGATCAAGGCCGCGGTGGATACTGAGGTCACGGAGCTTCGGGAGAAGCTGAGCGAGACGGAGAAGCAGCTCAGCGAGATCCAGAAGCAGACCGAGGATCAGGATGTCGCAGCCGAGATCGAAGCCGAGGTGAAGCCGCTCCGAGAGCACATCGCGAAGCTGGAGAAGCGGGCTGAGGAACAGAAGATCGAGGCCAAGCGGCCGGTGCTCGTGAGTGGCGATCCGGCCGTCGTCCGGACGCCCGAGGAGCAGATGGAGCGGACCGGCGGATTCCGGAATATCGGTGAGCTCGTTGAGGCGATCCGGTTCCGTCCCAACGATCCCCGGCTCGAAGTATTGCACGAGCGCGCGATGTCGATGGGCGTGGGAACTGCCGGCGGCTACTTGGTTCCGCCTGAGTTCCTCGAGATGCTCACCGCCATTCAAGCCCAGGACGCCATCGTGCGGCCACGCGCGACGGTAATCCCTGCTGGTGACAATCCCGACGCGACCGTGACAATCCCGGCTGACGATCAGAGTGGCGCGAAGGGCGTCTTCTCTGGCGTGACAGTCGTGTGGACCGGCGAAGGTGGGCTGAAGAGTGAGACTGAGCCGGCTCTTCGGCAGATCGAGCTGAATCCTCACGAGGTGAGCGCCTACACGATCCTGAGCGACAAACTGCTCAGGAACTCGGCGGCCGCCGCGCCGTACATCGAGAGCAAGCTGCGGGCCGCTATCCTGGCCTCGGAGGATCAGGCGTTCATTTCCGGGACGGGTGGCGCACAGCCCATCGGCTTCTTGGGCCATGCCTCGGCGATTAACGTCGCCAGGGCAGGCGCAAACTTGATCGCCTATGCGGACTGCGTGAACATGCTGGCGAGTTGTCTCGTGCGGCAGGGTTCGCCCGTCTGGATCGGCAGCCCGACGACGCTTCCGCAGTTGATGACGATGGCTTCGGCGCTCGGGCAACTGGTCTGGCAGCCAAATGCCCGGGAAGGCTCACCGGGTGACCTGCTCGGGTATCCCTTCCTGCGCAACGAGCGGCAGCCGGTGCTGGGTACGGCCGGCGACCTGATGCTCGTCAACCTGGTGTTCTACGTGATCAAGGACGGTGCCGCGATGACGATCGACGTCAGCCCGCACGTCCACTTCCTGAAGAACCAGTCCGTCATCCGCGCGGTGTGGAACGTCGACGGACAGCCGACGATGAACGGTCCGCTTCTTCTCGAGGACGGCGCGACGCAGCAGTCGCCGTTCGTGGTGCTGCAGTAGGCCGGTCGCTGACCGGAGACAACTGATAGTTGATGCGATCGGGAGGGCTCGGTTGGAGCCCGGGCCCTCCCCTGATAGACGGAAATAACCACGGAGGTTAGAGACGTGAGGATCCTACAGGAAGCGATCAAGACGGACGCGGCGATCGAGTATCAGGCACTGGAGACACCGGCGCCCGGTATCACGAGCCGTTACTTCAGACTGGATCGGTGGTGCCTGGCGATGTTCCTGGTGGTCGTGGACACGCTGGCGCTGGCCGAGACAGTGGTGATTGAGGTCTGGGAAGACCTGATCAACACCGGCGCCACAGGCGCGGCCATCGGTGGAGCCGCTCCCACAGCGACCGCTACGATCACCGCCAACACGCTGGCGACGGTCGTCACGGTCACATTGGCGACCGTAAACGTCGGCGACACCGTCGTTATCAACGGTGTGACGTTCACGGCGGCGGCTGCCAATGACTTCCCGAACTTGGTCTTCGACCAGAGCAACGCCGACGCTCAGGACGCTGCCGACCTGGCGGGCTGCATCAACGCCGCTGCCGGCCAGGCCGCCTTGCTCGCCGCTGGAGCCGCTGCCTACATGGGCAACGGGCTGATCACTGCGACAGTGCGCGCCGGAGCTGTCGTGCATCTGACGGTCACTGAGGCGGGCGAAGGCACGATCACGGTCACCTCAAACAACGCGGGGCGACTCGCGATCGCGACTGTCCAGGCTATCGCATTGCTGGAAGTCGAGGACTCCGCCTTGTCACCCCAGGACAGCTGGGTCGCTATCAACCTGGTGGGTCCGGCGACGGCACACGCCTCCGTGTCGCTCATGCGGGGCCGAAGCCGATACGAGCCGGTCTATCTGGCGACAGCGGCCAACGACACGGACAGTTAGGGCTGAGCCATGAAGGTACGAATGCTCACGCCCATGGCGTGGAACGGACAGTCCTATGTTGCAGGCGATGTGGTTGACGTGCCTGGCAGCATGGCGCGACAGCTCGTGGACCGCAAGTCTGCCGAGCGCGTCGTAGCGCCGATCGAGACCCGCGTGGCGGCGCCACCGGAGAATCGGGCCGAGCCAGACGAAGAGGAGACGCCGGCGCAAAAGGAGTCTGAGTCGGCGGACGAATCTGCTGGCGAAGCATCGAAGCCGGCGGATTGGCGGCCATTCCGAGACTGATCTGAATAAGTACCTGGGCGGCCTCGGCCGCCTGTGGGCCGCCCAGGCCTTTCGCTGTGAAGGAGCAGGAATCTGTTGAATTGGCTTCGGACGGGAAACGCGAAGCCGAGACGGAGGAGATAGAACGTGACGATGCTAGTTACGGTCGATCCGGGCCAACAGAATCTCTGGACCACGAACCATGCCGTGAAGGTCACGATCGCGGGCGCTGTCACTTACGTCGCGCGGGCACTTATTGGGACCCTACAGGCCAGTGCGCTCTGGCAGGTCAAACGCATCACGGTTGCTGGTGGTGATACGACTGTCGAGTGGGCCGATGGCGACGCCAGTTTTGACAACGTGGCGACGGATCTATCTCTGCTGGCATACTCATAACGTGAGGAAACGAGTCTGATATGCAGTGCGCGGTCGGAACATATACGGGGGACGGCATTGACGGCACGGCCATCACAGGGGTCGGCTTTCCGCCCGATCTGGTGATTGTGAAGGCGCAGGGACTGGCGCGGTTCGCCATCTTCAGAACTGTGAGCATGATAGGCGACGCCTCGATGGAGCTGGGGAACGCAGCTGGTCTGGCAGCCAACTGGATTGAGAGCCTAGACGCGGATGGCTTCACGGTTGGGGACGCCGCCCAAGTGAACCAGGCCGACCAGCCGTACTACTGGCAAGCGTGGCGTGATGCGGGCCGGCGTGACTTTGCCTATGGGGTGTACCTGGGGAACGGCGTCGATGACCGCAACGTGGTCGCAGGACTGCCCTTCACGCCCGCCCTCGTGGCGATCAAGCGTGATGGGCTGAGCGTCGGGGTATGGAAGCCATCGAGCCTCGGCGGGGACGCGACCCTGTACTTCACCAACCTGGCCTTTTTGTCTGACCGGATTCAGGCGTTGTCTGCCGATGGCTTCCAGGTCGGAGCCGCTCTCGAAGTCAACGCTGCTGGCGATAACTGCTACTGGTTCGCTTTCGGTGCGGCACCCGGCATGATGAACGTCGGCACCTACGTCGGCAACTTCACGGCCGACAGATTCATTACGGGCGCGGGGTTCCCGCCTGACAGCGTTTGGGTGAAGGGCGAGGGAGCTACCTGGGGCAGGCACAAGCCCAGCAACCTGGCGGGGGTGGTGTCTCTCCACTTCGGGGCTATAGGAGCTACCGCCAATGCTATCGAGGGGCTTGTGGCGGACGGCTTTGAGATTGACGAAGGGGCAGATGTAAACAGCAATCTGGTGAACTATTACTGGGCCTGCTTCGGCGAGGGAACTTCCGTGTCACCGCCGACTTGGGACCCTCTTCTGGAGCGGCTTGTCCAGCATGAGCACCGGGGCGGCGATGATGCAGTGTACGATCCGCTTCTCAATAAGCTCGTGAGGCATCCAGCAGCGCTGACGAACCCGACGCATGACGCTCTGCTTGATCGGATGGTGCTTCATACCCATGCCTGAGCGGGAGTGCGAGAGATGAGTGCGGTCGAGGACAGGCTGGACCTATCAACCGCGGACAAGTCGGAGCTGGATGTCGTCCGAGAGTATCTGCGCTTGGTGCGCTCGGATGAGGGCACGGCGGCCGAGTCCGAGTATATCGGGATGGGCGATGGCGTCACTGATGTCTTCGTGCTCGACAACACGCCTGTGCTCACCGGCACGCTGCGGCTCCGGGTCGACGGCGCGCTCCAGACCGAGGGGGCGACTGACGACTACACGATCGTCCTGGCTACCGGGACTATCACGTTCAACGCCGGCAGCATCCCGATTCTCAACGCGCCGGTGACCGGCAGCTACTCCTATGGCGCCGACCCGGTGGGCGCCGATGATACGACCCTCGCGAGCTTGCTGCTCGCGGCAAAGCAGGCGGCCGACCTCTATCTGAACAACGCGTTTGAGGATGACAACCCACGGATTACGCTCTCGGGCGTCGTGGTCGGCGAGACGCTGGTGATCGACGGCCTGACCTTCACGGCGGCGGCCGCGACCGACATCTCGGAGAGAGAGTTCGGGGTTGGACTGACCGACACGCTGACCGCCGTCGAGCTGTGTGCCTGCATCAACAGCCCCGTGATGGGCGGGGACGATGGGGCATACGGGGTTGCCGGCGTCACCGCCACAAACGTCGGAGCGGTGATCACGCTGACGAAGCGATCCGGCAGAGTCAAGAAGATCGTGGCCGGGAGCTCATACGCTTCCATCTTGGTCGAGTATGTCAGGACCGAGAAGGCGATCCCCGGTCTGATCGCCGAGTGGGTCAAGCAACGCGTCGCCCGCGGGTATGAGAGGCGGGTCGAAGGGCTGGAAAGCACGGGCGTCTCCGGCTTCGGAACAACGAAGTGGGGCGACCGAGACTTCTCTTTGATCGCTCATCTTCGGCTGGGGCCAGGACTGTGAGAAAGCAAGCAGGCATGATCACATTTGGGATCAGGATTCAGCGACTTCGGGTAGCTATACTCCTCGTGAAGCTGTTGGACTGGCTGACGAGAAGGGGTGTCCTGGAACGCGACGAGTTCCTGGAACTAGCTGTAGCAATCTTCACCATAATCCCCCGGGCCCACATTCGCGGGCCCCTATTGCGGGGATGGTCACGCTTACCATGGCTCGGGCGAGATGAGATTGAGGCCATGATCCATGAACTGTCTGGGTTCCAAAGGGGACGGAGCGCGTGAGCATCATTCTCCCGATAGACTATCATACTGACGAGCTGCCTCCGTCGCCTCTGGACGCTTCATGGTTGGCTCAGATACCGCGCGAGATCGCGGAGGAGCATCCACCAAAGCTGGTATTGCTCGAAGGTTGGCGTGAGGGACCGCGCAAGGATGTCGGCAATGATGCTCTGCGCCAGATGGCCCCGAAGGAAATGCGGCGAATCCAGTTCTCCGGCGCCGCCGAGGATCAGATACTGGAGAGCGTCGCCCGCTTCTGGATGGCCATCGAAACATATCTCGACCGCGAGCGGCCGGCGGCCATGCTTCTTTGGAACTGCGGGAACGCCGATCAGAATCTGTGGGTGATGCTGGCGGGCGAGCGCCATATCCCGGTCATGCACTGTGAGCACGGCTGGCTCCCTCAGACCCGGATCTTCGACCCGCTCGGCGGGTACGTGACGGGCCGATCCGGGTGGGATGTCCAGACGTGTCCACCGGCCGCGGCATTGGTGGGCGCGGCGATCATCCGGCTTTGGCGGAGGGCGCGGCAGAGCAAACACCCGCAGGGTAACAGGCATTCGGAGCGAGTGCAGGAGTTTAGCGCCAAGGGTCCGGCGCTCTTGGTGGCGATGCAACTGGAGGCCGACGGGGCTGCCGTCTATAACGAAATGCAGTTCGACTGCCAGCGCGACTTCCTTCGGAAGTGCTTGACCTGGCCCGGGCCGGTGTTGGTGAAAGCACACCCCAACGCTCCAGGCATCGAATGGGAGCCCCCGTTTGCGGAGCAGCGACGACTTTGTAAGATGGAGGTTGAGGCGAAGGGCGGGATGTGGCTGGACGCGAATGAAAGCCTGCATGATCTACTGGCGATAGTAACGGCGGTGGCAGCGATCAACAGCAATGTCCTATTCGAAGCCGCGATGGCGGGCAAGGCCGTCTACTCTTTCGGGGAGGGGCCTCATTTCGCCCGAGGATTCACAGTCGAGATGGGAGCTGGCGACTCCTGGCAGGTCGGCGAGCAAACCCCGGAACAGAGCGCGGCGGTGTGCAGGTATGTGGGCTGCATGGAGGCATATTTGTTCCCAGAGGGCGCATGGCTGCCTGGGTGGGATGATACGAAGTTCTGGGGCTACCCCTTCTGGGAGTACGCGCCGCAGCTCCTGCAGGAGCGTTGGGAGTCGTTGTCGACATGATTCTGCTGATCGGGCTAGACGGCTATAGCTGGACTTGGGCGGGCGCTCTCCGGGAGGCTGGCTTTGACGTCGCCCCATTGCTCTCGCCGCAGCCTGTGAGCTGGCTGGGCTGGAACACCATCGGGACCGGTGTGGATGCGTCGACGTGGGGCCTGACCGCCGACCCGCAGAGCTATCTCAAGACTGGGCGGTCTGGGAAGCCGCGGCCGCGCTATCTATGGGAGAGGCTCGACGCCGCCGGCAAAAAGTCGGTGATCGTGAACTGGCCGTTTCTGATCAGACCACAGATGAGTGGGGGCGTGCTAGTCGGCGGCTATCCTGCGAGACGCCAGGCCTTTGTGCTGCCCCAGGAGGAGCAAGAGCGGTGGCGCTTCCGGGACCTCGACCTCTCAAACGAATACGAGCTTCGCACGGCGGGGCCGGCCGTCCGACAGCGGCTGCTGGCGATTGATGGTGGGGAACACGTCAGGACCTGCCGGGATCGCCGGCTGCGGCTCGTTGAGAGATTCATCTGCGAGGTCAAGCGGCACGAACCGACACTCTGCTTCCTCGGCATTATGGACCTAGACCGGCTCTGCCACTACGCCTATCGGGAAATGCAGGATGAGAAACGGCGGGCAGCTATCATCGCTGGTGTGCTCGGGGATGTCGAGAATATCGTCGCGGCGCTCGAGCCGGTAGCTACGATCATCTGCTCCGATCATGGACTCGACTGCTCGGTGTCAGCACAGGTCGGCGGACGGGGGCGGGGGCACGACGTCGGGCTGCCCGACAGCTTGCGCGGGGTACTGGCTCTAAAAGGTGACGGTTTCTCGCTGCCATCGGGGGAGGCCGAGCAGATAGATGTCGCTCCTATGGTGCTGGAGCGGTGCGGTATCAAGGTGCCGGAGTTCGGGGTAGACAGGTCATGGCGGCACCTGGGCCGCGAGAAGTCCCACGAGAGAATGACAGTATGACCGCTGAGCCGTCGACAACCCATCTGGCCGCGTTGCAGGCGAAGTGGGAACGGTTTGCCGAGCTCGATCCGTTATGGGCTGTGTGGACCGAGAAGCGATTCAAGGGCCGGCGGTGGAAGCCAGAAGCATTCTACCGGATAGGCGAAGCGGAGCTTGCGTGGCTGATGAGAAAGCTCGAGCGGGGAGGTCACCAATTCCCGCGTCTCGCCGCCCTCGACTTCGGCTGCGGGGTCGGCAGGTTGACCCGACCTCTGGCCCGGCTTTTCGAGCGAGTCGTCGGCCTGGATATCTCGGCCGCCATGCTTGCCTTCGCGAGGTCCTACACGGTCGAGACGAATGTCGCGTATGTGCTCAGCGCGGCGACCCGCTTGGCGACCTGCGAGACGCGCGGCTTCGACTTCGTCCTGAGCCGCAATACGCTTCAGCACATGGCGCCCGGGCTTATAGCGAGCTACCTCTTCGAGTTTGTACGGGTGCTGTCGGGTGACGGTCTTCTGGTCTTCCAGCTGCCTTCGACGCGGAAAAGCAATGGCAGGGACAGCGACGAGTGGGCGCCCCTGGGGACCGCGGATGACGAGGATGGATATCCCCGGATGGATATGTACGGGATGGAGCAGGGGAGGGTCGTTCGGATTATCGAGCAGGCCGGTGGCGTAGCGGTTGATATATGGCCGGATCGGACGGTCATCGGATGGGACAGCTACACCTACCTGGTGAGGAAAGGAGCTACCAGCGATGCCAGGCGGTGATGCCATCATGCCAGAGGGCCCTTGGACCTTCGACGGAGATGTAACCGAGGCCTTCGACGATATGCTGCGGCGGAGCATTCCGCAGTACGACTGGCTGCGCGGAGCAACCTTCAGCTTGGGATCGCGATATGTCGAGCCGGGCACCGCCATCATCGACCTGGGATGCAGTCGAGGCGACGCACTCCAGCCATTCGTTGATCGGTTCGGCTCTCACAACCAATTCGTCGGTATCGACGTTTCAGAGCCTATGCTGACGGCAGCACGAGAGCGGTTTGCGTACGGGATTCAGTGCGGCATGGTTGAGATACGGGCGCTCGATTTGCGGACAGATTACCCGCCAGAGCGGGCGAGCCTTGTGCTCTCGGTGTTGACCCTGCAGTTCGTTCCGATTGAGTTTCGGCAGCAGCTCGTGCGCCAGATCAGGAGTAGCCTTGTCCCAGGTGGCGCGCTCATTCTCGTTGAGAAAGTGCTCGGAGCAACCGCGCACCTCGACGACGTGCTGGTGGCCGAGTATCTCGATATGAAGCGGCGCAACGGATACACGGAGGAGCAGATCGAGCGGAAGCGGCTGTCTCTACAAGGTGTGCTGGTGCCTGTCACGGCGCGATGGAACGAGGATATGCTGCGCGCTGCCGGCTTCTCCGAGATCGACTGTTTCTGGCGCCAGATGAACTTCGCCGGCTGGCTTGCCGTCGCGAGAGGAGACGCATGATGGGTGAGCGAGTGCCTGACGAGATGGTGCGCAGGATAGAGGAGGCGGGCGGCTTCACGGCCCAGCCCGAGGAGGTGGCTGCCGCGCGGTTCGCTGCCACGCTGACGACGGTCGAGGGAGTGCGTGCGCGGTACCCCGCGCATGTGGCGCGTTACGAGCACGCTGCCGCCGAACTCGAAGGGCACGAGATACGGTTATTGATAGACGCTGGGTCTGGTGCCGGGTATGGGGCATTCATCCTGGCGCAGAGGTACTCGCATTCTGAGGTGTGGGCGATCGAGCGCAATCCGGTGCTCCGCGGTTTCGCCGCCATCCACTTCGCGCGCCAGAACATCCACTGGCTGCTCGGTGACCTCGGGGGGCCGTGGCCGCTCCTGGCGGTGCCTGGGTCAGTGGACGCGATAGTCTGCCTCGAGACGATCGAACGGTTCAAGGACCCGAGGAAACTGCTGACCGATTTTGGTCGCGCGCTGCGATCAAGGGGCCTGCTGATTCTCTCAACGCCGCACAAGCCCCAGGGTAACCCCTGGCACGTCCGCGAGTACACACTCGCCGAGGTGGAGGAGGCGCTTGAGCGACACGGCTTCGAAATCCTGAGCGAGCAGGAGCAACGCGGGCAGGAGTTCGTGCCGCTCGACAGAGCGGCTCAGTTAGGAGGGCGGTATATGTTCTTCGTGGCGAGGGCGAGAGAGGAGACCAAACGATGACGATGACCTTGTCGAAGGCGATGGAGTTGGAGCTCGATTTTCTCGAGGTGATTGGTGGCGGTCCCCGGGCGGAGTGCGAGGCGAAACGCAGATACGCGATGGAAATAGAGCCGCCGAATGTGATCGTGGAGGTGGGTGTGCTGCGCGGGCAGGGCACCTGCTGCCTCGGGTGTGGATCGCGGTACGGCCATGGGGTGCCTGTAATCGGCATTGACCTCTTTGGCCTGCGGAAGAGCGGGATGGGTCCGACGTATGACGATCCGCGGAATGAAAGGGTGAGCCGCGTGCTCGCGGATCATCTCGGACTCAAGGATCTGGTGACGCTCCTGCGCTCCGAGAGCGTGGAAGCGGCCGCCGACTTCACTCAGCTGATCGGACTGCTGGGGATCGATGCTGGACACAAGTACGAGGAGGTGCTCGCCGACGCGAAGGCCTGGATCCCGCACGTTGTGCCTGGGGGCCTGTTGCTGATGCACGACGCCAGAAGCCCTGCCTGGCCCGGAGTCGACAGGGTAATCGAGGAGGAGATCCGGGCGAGCGGCGAGTGGGAGGAGCTCGAGTTCGTCCCGCCGTTCTCGGCATGGTTTAGGAGGGCTGCATAATGGGCCGCCTAACAGCCGACATGGAGAAGAAGCTGGCTCGTGTACACGGGCAAATCCTCGCGTCAGAGGGATTGCTGCTGGCCGAACTGGCCGCCCAGGTGCCGAACCATCAGGTCATCGTAGAAATCGGCGCCTACAAGGGCAAGTCGAGCTGCTACCTGGCAGCTGGGGCAAGGGCGGGCAACGGCGCCCTCGTCTACTCGATCGATCTCTGGGAGGAGTCGCCATGGCCAGAGTACGCGCGCCCCGAGATTCCGAAGAACTGGCGGGACAACATCGGTCACCTGGGCTTGGTCGGACAGGCGGTTCCGATTGCCGCCGACTCGACCGAGGCAGCAGCGCTGATCGACCATAAGGTCGGACTCCTCTTCGTGGACGGCAACCACAATTACGATGGGGTCTGCCGGGACATCGAGACGTGGATGCCGCGGGTCGACCCGAACGGCGTCATGGTATTTCACGATGCGAAGGCGTCGCTCTGGGGCGTGGCGAGGGCCATTCGCGAGAAGATCATGCCGACGGGCCGATACGCGTACACGCTCGAGATAGGGCTCTGCATTCTGAGGAGGGAGCGGTGAAGATCCTCTCGCACATCTATCACCTGGGATATGGCTGGGGTGGTGGCTCGGTGACGATGTGCCTGGTGCTTGAGGCGCTCCGCAGGCGCGGGCATCGGATTACGTTGCTGCTCCAGCGCGGAGAGTTCGAGGCTGGGCAGGTGCATGGTGGCTGCACGTTCGATCTTCGCGATGTCTTCTCCGATCCGCCGCCCAGAGCGAAGCGAGACCTGTACGAGGACGCCGATATCATTATGACGCAGGGCGAGGCGACGATCGAGGCGCTCGGATTGTGCAGCAGTTACGATAAGCCTCTCGTGCACATGATTCATGACGAGGGGCAGCTTGAGCTCTACAAGGTGAACCCGTCACAGGTACAGCTCGCTCTGTACAACGCGCAATGGGTGAAGGATGCTGCCGAGCGCAAGGGGCGCTTCGACAATGCTCTGGTGCTGTATCCGCTTATCGAGCCCGCTGACTATCGGGTCGAGGAAACGGGCGATGCGATGGTGCTGGTGAACACCTGCGCGGAAAAGGGCGGGCAGCTCTTCTGGGAGTTGGCGCGGCTGATGCCTGAGCGTAAGTTCCTCGGTGTGTACGGCGGCTGGGGCTGGCAAATCATCCCGAAGCCGATGCTGCGAAACGGTGAGATGATGGACCACTGCCTGGACCCGCGGGGGATCTACCGGAGGGCACGCCTCATACTCATGCCGAGCCAGGACCTCGGGACGCCCAAGATGGGCCCCTGGACTGAGAGCTATGGTCGCATCGGGATCGAGGCTGCGGCCAGTGGCATACCCACTATAGCGCACCCGACTCCGGGTCTAGTTGAGTCGCTCGGCGTATCCGGCACGTACTGCGATCGGTACAAGCCGGAGCAATGGGAGGAGGCAATACGTGCGCTTGACGATCCGACAGAATACGGCGAAGTGTCGGCAGCCGCGCTGAAGCGGAGCGGTGAAATGGAACCGACCGCACAGCTCGACGCGCTGGAGACAGAGCTGAAGCGAGTCTCCAGCGAATGGCGGGCGCGGCCCGCCAAAGTGGCTGAGCGTAGCGTCGATGATCTCGACCTTTTGGGCCCGGGCAACGGACAGGTGAGTATACGAGCGTTGCGGCGATTGGCGGGCCGTGCGAGGCCGGGCGATGTGTTCGACGTTAGCCCGGAGACCGCGAAGGATCTGCTGAGCCGGCAGCTCGCCGAGCTCGTGGAGGAGGACTCCGCAGAGACGCATGAGGCTGGGGACAGGGTTCCCGTGAGCGCCACCCCGACAGCCGGCGAGGGTCTGAGGGCGCGAGCCGCGCGGTTGGTGGGCAGGTGAGATGCTACCAGGGCTTTTCCGCGATAGAGTGCAGATACAGCACCGCACGGTGGTCACGAAGGCAACCGGCATCGATGAGACGTGGGCGATCGTGGAGACTAGGGCGGCGCGCGTGATTACGCTGGATCCGAGAGCCCAGGCCGAATACGCGCAGATCAGAAGCGGGGTGACACATATCGTCGAGTTTCATGGCCGCGTAAGTCTGGAAATTGGCGAGGATCGGCTGGTCTGGATGACCGGGGATAGCAGCGTGCTCGAGCTGGCGGACCCGCCCCGGCATACGACTGGCCTGGCGAATTGCACGCGCGTCGCTGTGCGGGAGGTCGTCTGAGATGGGCATGAAGCTGATCTCGAACTTCAGACAGGTGGTGGCAGCGGTCGAGAAGACACTGCCCAAGCAGGTCCTGCGCGCCTGCCACGCTGTGCGGAACGAGTGGGTCAAGGGGCTGACCGGGACGCGGAGCGGGCGGCGGTACAGGGTTCCCAACACGGGGCAGAAGGGTGTTCCGGGTACTGGCACTTACTACACGGCCTCGGCTCCGGGCGAGGCGCCGGCACGCCGGCTCGGCGATGCGGTACGGAGCATCCGGGTCATGCCCCGGATTGCGCCTGGCCGCATTCAGGCGCGCGTCGGCAGCCCGCTCGATCATTTGGTTTTCCTCGAGTATGGGACCGTGAAAATGGAGGCACGCCCGAGCCTGAAGCCCGCGCTCGACCGGGCAAGACCGGCTATCGATCGGATCTTCTCCGAGGGGTTGATCTGATGGATCTGCGGCAAGCACTGGTGACGCTGGTCTATACCGAGCTCACGACGGACCCGGCGCTCAAGGCGCTGTTCTTGCTACCCGGCGAGGCTGTGGGCACCGTCCGGATGGTGAACGGGATGCCGCTGCCTGATACGGAGTTCCCGTATCTCACGCACCGGTTCGCGCTTGCCGTTAACGCGGAGAGCTGGGCGTTCGCCGAGGGCGTCTGGTATCTCGACATTTGGGACCATGACCCGAATAGCGATCGGCTCCATGAGATACGGGCGCGCGTGATCACGCTGATGGATTGGCAGCTATTCGAGCCGCCCGGTGGAGAGAGCGTAGTCGCGGAGTTTCGATTGCTCCGGGATGAGGACGGGCCGACCGATGCGGCAGATGTCTTCCGGCTGATGATGCAGTGGGAGATCTTCCTCGATCGCCAAGTTGAAGTGGAAGCGATTCTCACGAGATAGAGCGGACGTTTTGATAAGGTCATAACATGCCCGGTCCAGCGGCTTGATCACCGCTGAGTCGAGAGAACAAAGAAGCCGTTCTCGTGCACGAGCGAGAGCGGCTTTCTCTTTGGCCGGGCTGCACTCATAGCAGCGAGACGCCGCACCAATACGAGAACGGAGGATGGGACGATGATTGGACTGACCGGTATCACGGCAGGCACTGCTATACGCAGGCTGCTCGGAGAAGGGCAGTTGTACTACAACTACGGCATAGGCGGAGAACGCCTCCTGGGCGCCGTGATGTCTGGCGTATTCGACCCCGGCATCACCATGGCCGAGGCCCCAGTAGCCGGGGCGATCGGTGTTCTCAAGATGCTCGATTACATCGAGTCCTGCAAGCCCACGATCCAGGCCCAGCTCATCGAGATCACCAAGGAGAATCTGATCCAAATGCTCCCTGGTGGCGCCGAAGCGGCAGGCGGAGGGCGGACTCTCCAGCCGGCGGAGTGGTTCGGGTTGGGTACTGGCGCAGTCGCCGCCTACCCTCTCTCGCAAGACTTCGTCTACGCTGACTCGCTGCGGGTCTGGCAGGATCTCGGCCGCGGCCCAGAGCTGATGACTCTGACGACCGACTACACGCTGAATGCCCCTGCGGGGATCGTAACGTTCACCGCCAACCTCCCGGCGGCTGCCGCGGCGACGTCCACGTCTGGGTTGAACCCGATCGTGGACATGAGCGTCTTCCCATTGGAAGTCGACATGAACATCCAGCTCGACGGTGGAGCGGTGACCCCGGTTGTGTTCGTGTGGGCCGCCTGCTTCAACGGTGCCCAGACGGCCGCCGAGATGGAGCTGAAGATCCAGGCGCTCGGCGGTCTCTTCGCCGCTATAACCGTCGCCTATGTCGGCGCGGCGCCGGACGACTACTACCTGATCACGGGCACCACCACCGGCGCAGCGATGTCGGTTGTCATCACCTCGGGCGGCGCGAACTCCTGCACCGATGAGCTCGAGCTCGGCCTGGTGGACGGTGGCACCGAGGCTCCTGGCGACGACGCCGCCAACGTCACCGCTGAGTACGACTACGATTCGAGCGATGGCGTGGCGACGTATGCCTTCATCACGGCAAACCCGATCGCCACGACCGACTACGCCACGAACATCGCGTGGCTCGGGAGGTGCCCAGATCAGCCGGCCCGCGACTTGGTCATCATGATCCACAACGCGCTGCCGATCGTGATGGACTCCTGGACGCTGGAGGAGAAGGGGCACATCGGGGTCTCGGTGACGTTCCGCGGGAGTGTATCTGAGGCTGCACCCCAGGTGCTGCCGTTTGTGATCAGACGGCCGATACCGGCGTAACCCTTGGCAGGGGCGTGATAGGGCGGCCCACTGGGGCCATGCGTGGGCCGCCCTGTTTGCTGCCGTGGTAGCGATCGGGGCGCGGGATGGGTGTAGAGCACTAGGGTCCGCAACGGGCGCTTAGAGGCGCTCCTGTGGCACCGATCAGAAAGGAAGGAAGACGATGGCTGGAGATGGAGAGCAGGAACAGAAGCCGGAAGAGACGCTGGAAGAGAAGCTGGTTGCAGCAACGCCGGCGGAGGAGCGCGGCGACAAGTCGATGTTGGTGAAGGGTCCGACGTTCGAGTTGGCGGGACATACGTACCGGATGCGCAGGCTCGGGTACACCGATCACTCACGGTTCGCAGGCATACTCCAGCAGGCGCTTCGCCACGGGAAGATCGATCTCGTTGGGGCGGTGACCAAGGGCCAGGCCACGGAGCTGATACAGATGATGGTGGAGCTCGTATTGGGCGCCCTCACTTACGCCCCGAATGAGCTGTTCGGCTTTCTGGCGAGCGTGCTGGGGATAGACCGGCCGACCATTCTTGATCCGGAACGGTTCCCGTTCGCCTCGCTGCCGATGGTGCTGACAAAGCTGACGGAGCACCCGGACCTCCAGGATTTTTTCGTCGAGATCGGGGCGCTGATCGAGGGGAGGAAGGCTCAATTACTGAGCCCGACGCCGCCTTCGAGTGGGCCACCGATCTCCTCGCCCGACGCTACGGAGACTCCGACGATCACATCCTGACGATGCCATATGCTCGGCTGAAGCAGCGGATTCGCGTGGCTGCCGAGCGAGAGGCGGAGGAAGAGCGGAACCGATGGCGGCGCACAGCGTTCCTGGCCTATCAGATCTCGGTGCCGTATCAGACGACGCCAGTGACCTTCGAGCAGTATCTGCGGCAGCAGGGGATGGCGCCGGCACTGGCGGGGGGGAGCGAGGCGCCCGCCGAGGACATGGCCGAGGTGAAGCGGCGAGCGATGGCGACAGGCGAGAGGATACGCGCGATGGATCAGGCGAGGTGACAACGTGAGCTCATTGGGCGGCCACGAGGTCTTCAAGCTCTTCGGCACGATCGAAGTCGGCCGGCAGAAGTTCGCCGGCGATATGGCCGCGATGGAGAAGCGGGTCACCGGGTTTGCGGCCAAGGTCACGAAGGGCTTCGACAAGGCCACGAAGGGCATCGAGCGGCACCGCGCGGCGATACAGAGTGTCGGCAAGGGCCTGACCGCGGGCGTGACCCTGCCGCTGCTCGCCGCGGGGGCGGCTGCGGTCAAGTTCAGCGTCGACTTCTCCGAGGGGCTGGCGAACGTCGCCACCCTGCTGCCGGGCGAGACCGCTCGGGTGCGGGAGCTTGGCGAGGCAGTCAAGGTTATGTCCGTGGAGACCGGCAAAGGCCTCGGCGATCTCACCGAGGGACTGTACCAGGTTGTCTCCGCCTTCGGCGATGCGGCAGACACAGAGGAAAAGCTCAGGATCGTCGCCAAGACTGCGGTTGCGGGACGTGCCACCACTGTTGAATCCCTGAACTTGCTCTCGGCCGTCACCAAGGGGTATGGTGACACCAGCGCCGCTGCACTCCAGCACGTAGCCGACCTCGCCTTTACTACCGTCCGCTTGGGGCAGACCACGTTCCCCGAGCTGGCCGGCGCAATGGGCCGAGTGATTCCCCTTGCTGAGAGCATGGGGATCTCGATGGAAGAGATGTTCGCGGTCATGGCGACGGGCACGGGCGTAACAGGCTCGGCCAACGAGGTAGGGACGCAGTTCCGGGGCGTTCTCAATGCCCTGATGAATCCGCAGAAAGAGATGATCAAGCTGCTCGAGAAGTATGCGTATGCGTCGGGCGAGGCGATGATCGCCGACCTGGGCCTTATGGGAAGCATCGAGCTCATCGGCAAGGAGGCCGAAGACGGCGGCAAGCAAATGATCGAATACGTCAGCCAGGTGGAGGCCCTGCCGATCGTGCTGGCGCTGACGGGAGCTCAGGCCGACACGTTCAAGAGGAAGTATGGCGAGATGCTCGACGTTGTCGGGGCGGGCGGAGAGGCGTTCGGTGCGCAGACGGAGGGTATCAACGAGGCCGGCTTTGCTATGGAGCAGGCGAAGCGCCGGGCCGCTGTGCTGGCGACTGAGTTTGGAGACGCATTGGCGCCGGCGCTCATGGATGTTATGG
>SDBT01001904.1_pt1 | contig 37470 bp, 40 predicted proteins | sample 2277101 | NCBI WGS metagenome assembly SDBT01 (sample SAMN10404973, study PRJNA504765) | marine sediment metagenome | isolation source: marine sediment core GS10_PC15, 103 cmbsf | place: Arctic Ocean: Southern Knipovich Ridge | collected 2010 | reverse complement strand
TATGCTAGCTGCATTAGGATCTGCTCCTTTCAGTATGGCCCTATCCATGGCAAGGAAGAGTGAACAGAATCCTTACAAGGTGGGTGCTGTTGTGGCTCGCGGCCGGAGAATTATTTCCGCCGGGTTCAACCAGACCAAAACCCACCCCTTCACCCTGAAGTTGCGCAACAGCATGATCACCTGTCTACATGCCGAGATGCACGCCTGCCTTGGGGTAGACGAGAATTCTCTCAGGGGAGCCAGTATCTACGTAGTAAGGTTGAGGAGAGATGGTACTCTCAGCATGGCCAAGCCCTGCGAAGCTTGCACGCAGATGTTGAGCAAGCTGGGAGTAAAGAAGGCCTACTACACCGACATAGACGGCAGCGTATCGAGCATCAAGATAAAGAAAGGTCGCAGTGGAAACATTTGAGAGAACTTATACGTTAGCCGGAGGCCTCTATCCCAGCGGGAAGGTACGCTTTTCGCACGCCGATGTTCAAAGTGTGAGCCCGTGCTATGGAGATATACGAGTAACTCTACGGAACGGGCGAGCCTACGTAGTGAGCCCCTACCGCGCTGGCCACCTGCTCAACCTCCTCTAATAGGGGAGCACGGAACTTTAATTTATCAGAGAAGAGGAGGACCAACTATGTCCCGGAAGGGATGGAGGAATGAAGAAATGAACCACGAGAGCGATGGAGCCGGGGTTGGCAACCTGAGCGAACGCGGTCGGCGCATCCTCAGTGGGATGCAATCCCAGATGACACTTCAGGCGGAGAAGAGAACCCCCATTCCCGCACACTTCCGAACGAACCGTCGGGGAAGCCGGGTGACCGTCACTAACACCCGGACGGATCGAGAGGTGACCGTCGCCCTTTGTGACTATGATGGATTCCGACTGGCCCTGAATACCTTCTGTAGGGTATTGGATGGATAACTGGCGGATTCTACTCCTGCACACGAAAAGAGACACCCTTCTAAAGAGATCGTTCGAGGCCGCATTTCCGGGCCGAACGGTCTCTTTGCACGTTCCGGCCTTGCGTACGAAACGATACGTAGATGCAATTAGTTCGGCGGATCTTATGAATTATTTCCGCCAAAATATTTATGATCCGGCCATCTGGAACGGCCGGGTGCTCACCGTCTACGGCCAGGGAGACTTCCATCACTACACGTACGCCCTTTCCAAATTAGCAACGGAAAGGAGAGGTCTTAATCGGCCGGGAGGATTTACCTACTTCCACATCGACAACCACAGAGATGACTACGGCGGTAGCAAACTGAGCTGTGGTAACTTCGTGGACTCGATTGTCTATGATCACGGCGCCGTACCTTTCTTTGTGGGACCTGATGCGTATCCTTTCAAAGATTCGAGGGGGTATTCTAAGGGAGGGGCCAACATCCCGATCTACTCCAACTACTTCACCAAGCGGATGCAGGAGTCTCGGGATTGGAAAGGGGTACGCACTATTAAAAGGTTCTTCACAGGAGCTGAGTTCCCCGCTGAGCGGGACTTAAGAGAGACCCCCACCCCTGCATACCTATCCTTCGACTTGGACATCCTGATGGAAGCAGAGATGCTGACAGCCTACGATCAGAACCCCCTTATTACCATTCGGCGGCTGTGTAGTATACTCGATCGAATCCGAGCGCACAAAAAAGTATTCTCGGCCGATATTCTGGGCCTTCCCGACAGTTCAGACCACGCCTTGTCTACATTAACAATGATCATCCTTGCTCGAAAAATCATGGGGATGGGTACTAAGAGACTACTGGCGTACCACACCAACTTGAAGCAAAAACAGGCGGCGCACATTACCAATAAGCACATCCGCCTGGACGATTTACGCAGGAATTCTCCAGTGTCAGAGGAAAAACTACTAGAAGTGTTAGCATGACCAATACAGAACTCTAAGGAAACATTCACATGTCTGCAAAAAGCATAAGTCTTGACGCTGGTCAACCAATGCTCACCATCTCCTCCAAAATAGGGACCAAGCCCTGGGCCGGTAAGAAAAGAGTGGTGACGCCGTTGTTTGAGGAGGGAGAGTGTCGGGAAGAAATAGTGTGGGGGATACGAAGTTTCCTTCAAGACGTGGTGTCTTCCGCAATACCCGTAGCTGGGGGAGCCAGTTGGGAAAGGGAACGTGTACAAACCGCGGATATCACACTGGACGAACCATCTTTAAAGCAGGGTGGTCAAACCACGCTAGCTATTATTCCCGATTACTACAATGGCTTCGACGAGATAGGTGGCGCGTGCGTCAGACCCTGCTGCGCAGGTGTCCGGTCGAAAATCATGGATACTTTGGTAGGCAACTTAGGGTTGGTGCTGGATACGGACCCATACTACGGAGACTGGTGGCAGGCACCCGCCGGGCAGAAAAATCGTCTCCACGAGTTTAAGTACTATGGGGTGAATAACTCCTGTCTTCACCACCCCGCCCTTCTGCACATCACACTGGGGATGTTCCGTCAAGCCCACCTACTGTTCACCTCGGGGATGGACATGGGACTTTTGGAAGCGGTGCCCTACGATAACACCAAGAAAGCTTTAAACAACGCAGATTGGAAACAGGCTTGGAAGAATCTAGAGGCCGCCCGGCGATGGATTGAAGTGGACCCTTTGGCCGGGACGCTCTCACATTGGCCCTTTCCAGTAGGGTATTGGGATCGATTGAAGGCCCTCCACACCGCCCTGTACAAGTACGGAGTAGACGAAGTCTTTCAAGCTTCCAGCGTAGCAGAAAGATGGGGCATCCGGTCGGGGGTAGATGTCGAGATGTATAATTCACAATCAGATATACATGGGGCGTGGAGCTATTTCGGACAAGGTAAGAAACTTACTAAGGCCGGCCGGCGGCTATTTAAACTCGGTAAGTAGGTACCTAACATGCAGGCGCGTGGCGAAATTGGTATACGCAGGAGGCTTAAAACCTCCCGGCTTCGGTCATGGGGGTTCGAATCCCCCCGTGCCTACCAACATCATAAGGATCACAAATGACACTACCCTTGACAGATAACCCCGAGTGGAAGTTTACGCAACCGAAGATGCTCCTGCGAGCTTCGTACACCGCGGTCAATTTGTCGGGGGCTGGCGCTGTTACAACACAGCGGGTAGCGACTGAGGATAACTGTCGAGAAACGGTAATATACAATACTCGTCAGCTCCTCAGAAAAGCATTATGTGACGAAACAACGCACGCGTCAGAGGGGTGGAATAAATCGTACGTTGTCGCCCGTAAAATACGATTTGGAAGCGAAGTCCCGACTGGAAAAGAAATAAACCAAATCGGAATTAGACCGCTCGATCACGACGACTGGAATGATCAGAAATATCTCCAACTAATTCAGGTTGCGGATTATATAGTAGGTCCAGTATGTGTACTGCTCGACCCGAGCCGCCCGAAGGGGGACTGGTGGAAAACTCCTAAAGACTGTCCGGAGGACGAACTATACAAGAATTATAGAAAGTGGAACGGTACTACTAACTGGTTCCTGGTACACCCCGTAGGCATAGCCCTAATCACGGGTCTTTACAGGCAGTGTTACCACCTAATTAACGCCGGGCTGGGCGACAAGGTGATCGAGGGCGCCAGCGCCGACGAGGTAGAAGAGGTTTTAACCGGAGCCAATCAGAAGAAAGCACTGGCTCTTACCAAAAAGATGCGAGCGTGGATCGAGGTACCCGAGGGGCTGAATGGTCAGCGTAATAACTACGCCTTCCCCCTGCGTACTTGGCGGACGCTAATCCGGTTGCAGCGGGCTATCAGACATCACTCGTACGAAGAGGCGTTCGATCAACCGTTTGCAGAGGGATGGATGCTAGATCCCACGGTCGGACAATCGTGGCATGGGGCCTTCCAATTCTGGGGGGATGAGGATGGTCGGACAACTAAGTACGAACACCTGATGGAACTCGGAAAACCGCGGAGGATTAGCGCGCGTGTCAAGAAGTAAGCTACGAAAACTTCTAGAACTTACAGCGGGATTCGATGAAGTTTTGTTTACCATACCGCACCCCTTCTTACCGCCTCGGTTCGCAGCGCTAGCAAAGAAGCGCAACATGCTTCTCATCTTAGGCGACGATATGATTATGCGTATCAGGTGGGAAGGTTCGCGGGTGGGGGAATATCACCCGCTGAGTCCAGCGGCCGCTGGTCAATTACTCAGAGAAGTTCAAGAAGTCATGACGAAATATCGTCGAGAAGTTAAAGTCTTCGAGACGTTCGTGAGGCAGTCAGCCGAGATGCCTATGGAGGAGGGGATGCGCCCGATGGATCCAGTATACCGGGACTACCGATCCACCACCGGCGCTCCCAGGAAGAAAAAAGAAAAGGAGGGGGTTGAAATAGTGGCAGAACTTAGTACTGATAAGCTTCCGAAACAACCGGTATCCGAACCCTCTATCTTAAGCGTTATTCGTGCAAATCTATTCGGAGGAGTTTAGTCAGCATGTCCAAAGACAGCGGGATAATCTACATCATGGACATGGAATCCGGCCTTGGCGAAGCCCTGGCCCATCGTACCCTTCAAATGGGCCAGCAGATCATCTTTAGAAAATGGAATATGGAGATAGACGCCGTCGATGAGATCAATGCCTATGGGGACGTACTCAAAGGCTTGATCATCTCTGGTTCCGTCAGAAATATTAACAGCAAGCGTCATGATCCACCCACTGTTCCGGCCGAACTCTTTAACGTGAATGTTCCAGTGTTGGCAATCTGCTATGGAATGCAATATATGGCCCATGTGATGGGTCGTCGAATCGTTAGATGCTGGGGAGAAAAAGAACTTGGAAAACGTACCAAGCACGCGGCTAAAAAAGACACGGGAGAGCAAGGGCCGACCGAAGTAGGCCTAACCGAAGAAGGAAAGAACTCCCCGCTGTTTAAAGGACTGGCTGGTAATTTCGATGTCTGGATGAAGCATAACTGGATGGTGGAAGACTTGCCAGAAGGCTGGACACTTACTGGATCCACCGAGCGCTGCCCAATTGCATGCATGGAACGGGATAATATGTATGCTACCCAGTTTCATCCAGAACTATCTAATTCCCTAGCAGGCAAAAGGATACTCCACAATTTCTTCACGCACATCTGTGAAGTAAATACGCCCTACTTCTAAGGAATATTTCATGGAACACGTTAGACTCTTCGACGGAAAGATCCGTAAGATATATGACCACTCCGATACGGTACTTAGCGCCGACGGTGAAGAAGACGGGTATCCTACCCGAATCAAATATATCTTTAGAAGAGCAAATGAAACAGTAGAAGTTAGAGTATTTAAAAAATATACCATCGAAGATCCCGGTAAACTTCTAAGCCGAGAAACCTACCCCCTGAGCGACTTTCTAGTTAAGGATCCGTATGGTGCAGTCAGGAAAAAGTTAGCGCAGAAACACTGGGCTACTACCGGGCTTACAGACATTGAATTTCTTAAGAATTCCGACGGGGTTCCGCCCCCGAAAAAGAAAGTAAAACCCGTGAGGAAAGCACCCAGTAAGTACCCGACAGGCACTCGCGTACTAGTCAGCCGGACGTGGCACCATGAACAGGAAGGCGACGAGCGCGGAACAGTGGTGGAGTGGGGCCAGGAAGCACCGTCTGGCACCTTCAGCAAAGCGGGCGAGCCACGGCTGCTGTCGATCATTATGGACAAGCACTCTTCCTACCTTCGGCGGGCGCCCTTCGGTGATCAGCTCCGTAGAATAGCCTGGATAAAGACCGAATGTGTAACTCTGCTGTCTGAATTAGTAAGCATCGAAGATACAAGTCACTACCAGGGGATTCGGCCGGATATTGGAATAGTAGTTAAAGAAAATATAAAAATAAAGGGCTACAACATCGCACCACGTACCGTGGGAAGAATAATTCGAGCCCAGTACGGTGGCGACGTCAGTGGAGTTAAAAGTCTCTACTTTTGCGTCTACTTTCCGCAAGCAAGGTCCCAAGGATTCCACCCCGCGACTAGTTGTCACGCGGATGAAAATAAAACGTACGAGTATTGCACGTGGGTAGAAGCCAGCCGAGTAGATATAGGATGCTGGGATCCCGAAACGTGTAAGGTATTGGCTGTTTTTCCAAGCAGTGCTTCGCACCAAGCGACAAGAAGAACGCGTCTAAAAGCGGGTACTTTTGTTCAGTACCAGGGGGATCAACCTCATAAGTTCTCAATATGCCTAGATGGAATTACGACGTCGATATGGTCCCTAGGCCGCGGTTCAATTCTCGAGGTAACCGCGAATGAGGATACACGTGAACGCACCGTACATTGCCGCATAATCGCCGGGCCTTCACCGGACGCCCTTGGCGCCGAGACGCTAATCCCAAGCAGAAGCCTGGTCCCATTGAAGGAAAAGATATTACTCTCCGGGGAAACTGTAGAGGTTGTTGCCGAAATAGTATTCAAGACACACGCACTCCACGGGCGAAAAGGGACAGTTGTTCTAGCCCAAGACGCTTCGGCGGAGGTGGGTGTGGAGTTTGAAAAGAACATAGGCGCGGGCTCCCTGGATGGAATTGGCCAGGAAGGACACTGTCTGTATATCTCCGCGAGCGCACTGAAAAAATCAGAGTAGAAAGAGTATTTTCTAAATCTTTTCACTCTACCAAGAAGGAGGTTCGATGTGAAGCCACTCATTTCCCGAATTCGGGCAGGAGACGTTCTGTACGGAACTCGGAACTTGAGAATGTATCTCCAAACCGCGAGTTTGTATCGAGTTGTAAATTACGCTACGAAATGCGCCGGAGGCGTCGACCCTCTGGTTTGGGATGGCGCGCCGTCTCTCTATGTCCCTAAGAAAGACGATAAATTTATCGTAGCGGTGAACACCCACAACCGTTTTGCGGTGTGGAGCCCCAACCAGAAAGCGGTGCTTCTCTTCCTGAATCCCGTGCAAAGCCAACCCGCAGGCAAGCTACGGGGGAAACATGTCAGTTCGGGAGTGACAACCAACGGGACGCGATGGGGTGGTGGGGATGCGCCCGACGATGCGATGCCCGATGCCGCCCCTGAGAATCTCCCCAGAACAACAGGGCCAACTCGGGGTCGTGCAGATCGAATGTCCCCGGCCCTTTTCTCCAGCTGGTTCATACGGACCCGTTTCAAAAGACCCGATCTAACACAGTGGCCTAGTCATGCCTGGTATCTGTACTGCTGTCTCCAACTAAACACCGTTAGGTGGGGAACAACGTCGTGGGGTGGGATGCCACTGATGCCCTATAGCCTCGCGCGAGATGGGAACGGAAATCGACAGGCAGAGCAGATCTTCGAGCTTGCAAAGCTCAATACGGGCTGCGAACGGGCAAAGATTTCGCCGAGGGCTTACCAGCTTATTGGTCACGGGGTGGGTCGAGACAAGGCAATAAGAGATGCGTCGCGTAGCTTCGGCGTAGGATATGGGCCGCTCTTAGCAGACGTTAAGCTCCTGCGTGAGCGCATTAAAGAGATGTCTGGTACTCCCCGCATGTTGGCAATTCTGAAGGGCGCCGATGAACAAATTGTACAGGTTCTAAAGAAGGCAGTAGATTCGGAAGCAAGTAACATACCGGTAGGCAGCGGAATATTCGACCTCAACACACTTCTCACCAAGGAGAACTAGTTGGACGCACTCCCGACGTACCTCCATTTGATCGCTACTGAAGCGGTCACTCGATTGAACAGTGGCCTGCGTGGCGGTGGCAGGCATCTCGATCTCAAGATTGAAACGGAACAGGACGAAACGAACTATTTCCTAACTTTCAGAAGCACGGATGAGAAAGGTACTCTGGTTATTCCCCGCGCGATCAAAAACAAGTACGGGAATACCATCCTCGGCGACTCGAATTGTCATCGGGCGCTGTGCCCATTCATGATTGTGACAAACGGGCAGGCTCAGCATGTGTCCTTCGATGAACTAATCTCGGTGCTGCTGTCCGAGAATATCGAAGAGCTTTTCCCCGCACAGGGAAAACGAAGCTTTCTGAACAAGATACTGCACGGCTTCCTCGATGAACGGGGGCAGCTGGCCGTCAGTATGTGTCAACGGTTCCTGAACCTTACTCTTTTCAACGCCTTGCCTCTCAGTGGAACACCCCTGCAAGATTGGGCCATGAATCGTCGGCTGATGATCTTCGACCCCATCTTTGAGAAGCTACCTCCGGCTGACAAGCTGGAATATCAGATACGCAAGAATGAGTTGCTGCACCCCTACTCATCCATAGGGCTGTCCGATGGGGCCGCTGCTACGCGGAACTACATCTTGGAGGATGATCTCAAGAAGTACGCGGCTTTCGGATGTCATCACCACCATCCCATCCGTAATCTGTACTCCACTCTCGGGATGCAGGGTCCAGAACCGGCCCAAGTTATTTCTGCATCGATGGCTGGCCTGGAAAAACAAGGGATCTCTCGCGGCGGTTGGAATTGGATAACTGCATTTATGGACACGCCCGAGACTTTCGAAGACCAGATCCTGGTGGATCTACGACACGCGAATAAACAGGTCGCCGAGCGCCGGAGCTTCACCATCTTCGGAGAAGAAACCGTAACTCTGGGAGATACGCTTCTAAGGGATCGAGTTATTGGGATCAACTCCGATGACAGCCCAGTTTGTTTCGAAATAGACTGCGATTACGCTAAAGTAGTTGAAATTCGAGACGGGGTAGTACCTTTCGACGGGCTCGAAGAGCCTGTACGAATTGTTACGGTGGAGGTAACCTATTCTTTCAAGGAAGGCTTCAAGCTCACCAACCAGAGTGGCAACAAGGGTATCGTTGCTCTTCGGGACTTGGGCACTGTTGAGATAGCGGGAAAGACTGTCCCTATAGATGTCATGGTCTCGGCGAGATCTGTCCAAAAGCGCAAGAATTTTGGTCAGATTCTGGAAGCAATGACCAGCCTCATCACTCCCGAGGGTGAACGCGTGGTGGTTGCGGACGAGGTACAGGTGAGAGTGGAAGACGTTGAAGCCTCACTGGTAGCGCACGGTCTGCCCAGCGACGGTGCCTTTGATATTACCACACCTTGGGGAAAGTTTCGGACGATGGTGGGGCGTGTTCACTGGGGAGTCACTAAGACGCCGGAGGAACAACTTTGGAGGAAGAAGGACGTGCTGGCCACCAACCAGCGCGGGCTTCGAACACGCGGGAATAAGTTTTCCGCTGTAGAATTCAAAGCACTCACTACTCTTCTTGGGCCGGGTTCCAAGGTCGTCGAAGAAATTCTATCCCACCAACAGGGTGTGGGAGAAGTTCGCGAGCTGATGAACGTGTTGGAAAGTCTTCGCGGAAACTATCTCCCGAACATACCCGTGGTAGAACCTGAGACCTATGTATATCTTCCGGCGGGAATGGGAACCTTTTACGAGGAGTCCAATCTTGTGGGAACTGTTGCAGACGAGGAGGTGTACCCGCAGGGTTGCTATCTCCAGCTGCCTTTTACTCTTCAGGTACGGATCCCAATTGATCGATTCAAGTCTTCGATCGAGGAAACCATCGCGGGCCGGAATGCCTACGAAAGCGAAGATTGTAGAGTCTTTGAAACCGATCGTATCTACATTCCAAGCGCAGCACTTCGGCAGCCCTGGAAGCACCCCACTGGAAAGTATGGGCTCTCAGACATCGCTACCCTTCTGAATCAAGTGTTGGAGGTTATAGACCGTCTCAAATACAACGAGGTTAAGGAAACTCTTGTTGCCGCTACGATCTATAAGTACTACCACCACATCACTCGAGGATTGGCTTCGAAGTCCGGTAAGGTTAATCAGTACCTGATGTCTGTTCGGTACCCGTGGTCAACTAAGGCTACGGCGGCTCTCAAGTCCACTTTGCCGGAGAACTATATCGAGATCCACCGCGGCATGGGTGATGATCTGGGCGTGGTTGATGGTGACTACGTGCTGGTAGAGAGATTTCCCTGCCTGGGGTTCATGTCTACCCGAATTCAACGAGTTCTCGTAACCGACGATCCCCAATGCAAGTACGTTATTCGGGCGAGCGGGAACAGTCTATGCTCCATGAATCTAGACTTCGATGGTGACGTAATCTATGTCATGAGCTTCCATACGGAAGGTGCATTGCTGGAGTTGAAAGAGAACTTCCACAATCCGCATCCGCGCGTGAAGGAAGTGCTCGATGAGCTGAATGGACGTAAGACACCAACAACACGTACGATGTCGTTACAGGAGATGAAGATTCAGACCTTTAAGACTCTGTCTCCCGAGGAGCACGCGCAGGTGAACGGAACTTCCCTAGCCGTAAAGCTGTGGACTGGACCGGTTATCGCTCTTTGCTACGGACTCATGCGGATAGTTGAGGGGAGGCTGCCCTACCAGGCCCGAGAGGGCCATATTAATGTCGAGGTCTTCCTCGATAAGGTAGGGAACTCCGTGTTTGCTCAAAAGCATGGAACCAAGAGCCTCAGGGAAGAGTGCGTCGAGGCTGTGTGTTTGGCAGACGCTGGAGCTATGGTTGATCTGGGATTTCCAATGAAAGAATCTCTTGAACTGTGCGCCATCATTCGTGAACGAGCTGCGAAATTGGGAGTGCGTACAGACGCGGAATTGGCAGAGCATTATCGTTGCCACGTGGAAGACGGAAGTTCCAGCATCGTCAGCGCAATAGTTCGGCGAAACCATAAGGCCTATTTCGCAACACGGTCCTCGATGCACCCCATCGACTTTATGGAACACCTGGAAGCTGATCCTGCTGATCTGGCGAGCTATCTAATCCAGCGAAGCCTTTCGGCGGGTGAATCTCCCAGGGAAACGGAAAGCAACGCGTAATACGCGCAACGAGGGGAGATCGTTACGACAAGTGGGACAGTACCCATGCGCTCGTAACGATCTCCCTCTCCCCGAGGTGAACTATGATGGCGATGTACTCGATCTTTAGCCGTAAAGCTATGGCATTCAACCTAGCTAACGGCGACGGTGAAGTACTACGACTACTTCAAATTCTCCCCGCCCAAGAATTGGCGGTCATTAAGACAAACACAGACCTCCTGGAAAGAATTCAAGAGATTGCTGAAATAGATGTCGTGGAGATGCTCCAAATTCTACAAAGTGACTTTAGTTTGGATGTAAAACCGTTTAGCAACGGGGAGATGTGGTTAGGTACAGATAACTTAGACGATGCTGTTCCCGACTGGTTCTACACACAGCACATCGGGTGGTATTTGGATGCCGCTGACCTTCTTAAATTTGGCCAGGACTTTCTTATGGGCGAAGTACGCATGAATATTTACCTTCGCTACCTAGAACAGCAGGCGGAGAAGGTGGCGAAAGAGGCGGCCGCGTCGTCTCGTGGGGTCGGCCAGTACATCTAGAGGAGATCAGGCGGTCAATGTATATAAATAACTGCAGCTTCTGCGGCCGTGTCACCAAAGATACCCAACTGGTCGAACACGGGGGAATACCGCGCGCGCAGTTCACCATTGCTCTTAATAAACCAAATCGTAAACAAGCCCATTATTTAAAGTGTGTGGCTTGGGGAGAAAGAGCTCAGAACATACACCAGATTCTTCAGCGAGGACAAGAAGTCTTCGTGTGTGGGGAAATCGAACTCCGCTGGTTCCAAGACGATAAGGACGGGGTAGATAAAGTAGATACCTTTCTTACCGTCAAAGAATTTTCCGCAGGAGTTCAGGGAAGAGAGTCAATAGGGAAGAACGTAGGCATCAGAAAGCCATTCCCGCCAATAAAAAAGGCGGGAACTATATAGAGAAATTATTGAAAAGGAGATATGTAATGCCGTTCACAAACAACGAGTTCCCAGGGCGCGTGTTCGAGACTTTCGAAGACTTCGAAGAAGCTAAGCGTAAGCGCTGTGCGATCGAAACAGTGCTAGAAAAACGCCAGGAAGACGAAGAACACATCGAGATTATTAAGGTAACCGCTACAGTTATTCCAGCTCCCAGAGACCTTCTTGAACGCAAGGTGGCCGAGCTCGAGGCTAAAATGTCCAGCGTGCTAGACTTGATAGCTAAACTTCAACGCTCCGGAATAAAAGTTTCGAATAAAAATAAGGAAGGCCTCGTAGCCGGTACCATCTTACGGGGGGAGAGTAAAGGAACAGAATACACCATCCAAGTTCTCCCGGAAGAAGAGGGATATCTCTGCAGCAACGGTGAGATTTACCAAAGTTTATCTGGTGCAGCGCTCGGTGTCTCCGGAAATCGACGCTCAGGCTGGAAGTTTTGGAGAAATGTTGAAGGCACATCCATAGGTGAAGTCACCGGGAGATTCTTGAAAAGCAATGCTGCGAGTAATCCATTCGATTCCAGATAGGTGTGTAAGTTGTCAATCCGAAAATGTTTCTGGAATAAGCCTAGCCCTGCAGGGGGACGGCGACACCATTGTATGCAACTCGTGTGGCGTGTGGATGGTGATGGATGACCCCCCTGCTGCAGAAGCGGAGGGTGCTGATCGCGGAACGTCCTCCTTCTGCAGGTGTAGACACTGCAGCAGTGTGGATGCAATCGTAGAGTACGGGGGTGCAGAAATTTGCCAAATCTGCGGACTCGATCCGGAAGTGGCAGAGTATTCCTCCCAAGACATTGCACACCTCTGGAAAAAGGGTTCGACTATCAGAACATTTCTCACTAAAAATAGGTGTAGTCCAAATTCCAATTGGGGAACCTTCCTTAGAAACTTCTGCGGGCCGCACTGTGAGTTCTCCGACCAGTGTACTCAAAAAGCAGCTCAATTTACTATATGTTTCGCAGAGCATAGAGAAGATATTCAAGCTATACTCACTGGACAACCGGTAAAGCACGTGGAACCGGTGCAACTACCACAACTGCCGAAAGAACCTGCCACGAAGACCTCATTATTTATGTGTGCCGCCGGTGGGTGGTTTGAAAAGTATATGAAGAGGCGCTCTCATGAAGGTATACATACGGAAAAATATTCAACTGGGGGGGATTGATAAGGAGCTACGAGAGTATCTTAAATCCTTGCTAACTACCGTCAATCCAGAGTACATTGACGCCAAAGATTTTGGCCGGTGGACTGGAAACATTGAACAGTTTCTTTATCAATTTACAGAATATGGCGACGACCTCACCATCCCTCGGGGACTTCTAGATCACGTACTGAATGATCTGGGTAGGAAGTTCGATGAAGTTATTGATAAGCGCGTGATGACGCTGCCGGAGAAAATCTGGCCGGAAGGTAACATAATCTTACGGCCGGGGGACCAGGAGACTGCTGTTCGCGAGTTGATGTCCTACGATAATGGGTTCTTATCGGCGCCTGCCGGAAGTGGCAAAACTATAATCGGCTTGGAAGTATGTCGGCGCCTCGGGCTCAAAGCCCTATGGTTGACGCACCGTAAAGAGTTGAAGGATCAGACCATCGATGAGATTGTGCAGCACCTGGAAATACCAAAAGATAGTATAGGTATCCTGCACGGTAAAAAGTGGGTTCTCGGCGAGCAGATGACAGTCGGGATGATTCCCACCCTCGGCAAAAGAGACTTGTCTGAAATTGAAGATGAGTTCGGTACAATAATTGTTGATGAAGCTCACCATATCCCAAGCAAGACTTTTCTTCAAGTAGTCAATCAATTCACTGCCAAGTACGTCTACGGATTAACCGCCACCGCATACCGCAGAGACAAGCTAGAAGCAATCATGTTTAATAGTATAGGTCCGGTAGTGGCGAGGATCGAACACGTTGATTTGATAGAAGATGCGCATCTAATTATTCCATCCGTAAAGAGACGTAGTACCGGGTGGGTTCCAGCTAACGCCAAGGAATTAGAGTACCATGATTTCATGGACGCCATGGTGCATTCCAAGATGCGCAATCAGAAGATTGTCGACGATGTGATTGCCGAGTGCTCTAATCCTAATAACACTTCCATCGTACTGGTTTCCAGAACTAAACATGCCGAAGTACTAGCCGCGATGGTCAAGGATGCGGGGATACGGTGCGAATTCGTAGTGGGGTCCGTAGATGTTGAGGATACTACCCCCTCTTTCGGTCGGCGCAAAAAGAAAAAGAAGAAAGCAATACCCAAAGACGTGCGTGACCAAATAATTAATGATTTCAAGGAAGGGCGTCTCCAGGTAGTAGTAGCGACTTACGACCTGCTAGCTGAAGGATTCAATTATCGCCCGCTGAACAGACTATTTTTAGCCTCACCAATTAAGTGGAAAGGTACCGTAGTCCAATCTCTAGGACGGGTTCAACGTCCTCACGAAGATAAAGATAACGCACTGGTATATGACTATGTTGACTGGGGTATTACCATGTTCGCAAAGCAGGCGGACTCGAGACTCCTGAGTGTATATAGAAGAATGGGAATCGAAGTAGAAGATTCCTAGGAGAATATAGAATGAATTTTGATATACAGCCTAGCCCATTAATGAAGAACGACATCAGAATACGACTACCTCAGAATCTTCGGAGGGAACTGGGTGTACTCGTAGGTCAATTTCTCCAGTTGCAGGGGGAGGAGGAGCTGGTCCTAGAAGTCGGACCTGCGATTGATGATACGCAAGAATCCGCATACGTAAGTCCAGTAATATTTGAGAAAATTCGTGGGAGCAATATAGAATTTAAAGTACTGGACGTAACTCTAGGTTGTGATCCTGAATTTTTCATTAAGTGGAAGGGTCAATTTATTAGCGCCGCCACATATTTGCCAGGTGATGGGGAGATTGGTTCCGATGGTGGGCTGGGTGAATTACGCCCCATGTACGGAAGCCACGAGGATCAGGTAGTAGCTAATCTGCAGCGGTTAATCCCTAATATTCCTGCGAAAATGAAGAGAGCCCAGTGGGCTAGAGGATTTCCTGTGGATGCTCGGGCGTTCACGTATGAAGCACACTCGTATCATTTGGAGCTCGCAGCCGGATTCCATATCCATTTAGGTATTCCTCCAGAGATTCTACTAACCAAGAATAGTTTTAATCGGGCAGCTATGAATCATCTAGTACGGTGCTTAGACTACTACGTATCAGTACCGGCAATTCCTCTTGAAGTTAGTCATGAAAGACGATTAAGCAAGAATCAGTATGGAAAACCTGGGGACTACAGGCCCTCCAACATTACATTGGAGTATCGTACTCCTGGAGCATTCTTTCTCAGAACCCCAAAGCTAGCGGCCGGGCTGATGGGAGTAGCGCTGGCGATAACAGAAACTGCAGTAAGTAGGATGAAGACGGCCAGCCATAACTTCACCCAACTTCACAAGTTAACGGACGTCGAGCTTCATGAAATACTACCGAAGCCATCTTCAGCGGAAGTTAAGAGCTTACTAGTAAATCCAGACTGCCGAGCGGCCCAAAAAGAAATACCCCAGCTGCGTCGTAGACTGGAAGAATTACCCACCTACAGTGAACACCAAAGATCTATTAAGGATTTTTTCAGCGTAGTAGATAAACTGAAACGTCCTAGTCCAGACCTGATGGCTAACTGGAAAAACTAAGAGGATAGCAATGACGCCTGAGTACGCACGGGAAAAGCTACGGTTTCAGAAACGAGAAAACCGACCGGTACTGAGCCGCGGGGAGTTCGTATACTGGTACGATTTTCTCCCAAAGGTTTTAAAGATGGGTACCGAGCATGAAATCAATCTCCCTAACGCAGAAAAAGCGTTAGTGGCAGACGATACCACACCGTGCAGACACATTCGTAAGGCGTGCTCCGGAGACTGTGCAAATCTGGAAGAGTGCCTGGAGGGCCGACACCCGGCCTTCTGCACCACAAGAGTCGACAGGGAATCGTCCTTGGAAGGCGCGGCTGCGTGCCCTGCTCAGGACGAGGGAGACGCGGACGCGTGCAAGGGCTGCGACGAATGGTTCCTATACTGTCGGGCGCGGAACTGTGCGTCGTATGTACCCTTCTGCAGCATCTGCCCATCGTTCCAACGGGTGGGTGACGCAATAGAAAAAACCGATGTTCGTAGAGATGCAGAAACCATTCGGCAAGAGATGCAAGTTCTTCTACAGCCGAGTGAATTCGTAGGACAGGTAGGCAAGACCGGAGCGCTTGAAGTCAAGAGAGACGACTCCTTGATTAACAACGGCGGAATTGAAGTCCCCACGGTAGGACGACGTGTCCATTGGGAAAGCTTCTATGGTATGTGCAAAGATATCATCTACCCCATTGTCAAACACGGCGGCTTCGTAAGTGAGAGGTGCAGCCAACATTACCACGTCTTGGCTGGGTACCTGCCCGGCGCGGTGAATCCCAAGCATCGCGGGGTGCAGGTGTCCGATTTAGAATCTCCCATGCCTGAAATAGTTCTCGCCAACTTCCACCAACTCCAACGTCGCTACGAGCTGGCCATGTTCTGGATTATGAGTGCCGGCGAATCAATGGAGCATCTGACGCGGTGGGCCAAGTTTCGACAATCCCTGTACAGATTTAGCGCGCTCAGTGCCAAGATGTCCCAAGTGCGTGAGGAAATGAGCAACTCGATCGTATCGATGCGTCAGAGCCAGAAAGGTAAGTACGCCTCGACTACCTACCAATTCTGCCGCTTCGACGATGCGGGGGATGTAGCCACCTTCCATATCGAAAACCGTATCGCTGACGGAGTCCTGTCACCCGCCGTCGCGACCGCGTGGGGCATGCTTTGCTATGGCATGGTCTTGAAGGCGGTACGTCTGTCTCAGTATGGAATTTTGGAGGCTGGCTCGGCTGCGTATCGGGAGATAGTCAAGGAAATCCAACCTCACATCATTGATGGTAGTTCGCGCGATTGGGGCGAGGACAGATTCGGCAACACGGTGGGACTAGTAAAATACTTTCCCTGGCTACAAGAAAATGCCAAGGAAATGATCACACTGCTGAAGCCTGAGCTCTCGGGCATGGGTCCCGCTTATGAAATACTCCTACACTTGGCCGAGACGCCCTGCTCTCTTCGGTTGGTACGGGGAGATACTTGGGAGAAGATCGAGGCGGATCTATACCAGGAGCACAGCGAATCTACCAGAAGCTACACGGGGGCCGAGGAGGAGCTGCGAGAGGCCGTAGATCTGGCCAGCATCATCGAATGCGAAGATTTGAACACGTGGATCGAAGAAATAGCGGCATACCTTGGAAGAAATCCTGCGGAAACCCAGCAGATTGTTCAGGAAATGGTAATGCACGGAGAGTACAGGTGGAGTGACCCCATTGGCGGACTAATCACCGCTTAGGAGATGATGCTACATGTGCGGAATTGCAACTATCGCAATCGGACGTAAATGCCGAGGAAGAGTACCCTACCCCCTCCTACGACGTCTGTGTCGAGAACTAATGATAGAACTCACCCCGAGAGGAATCGATGCTTCCGGGATCGCAGTTATCAATGATCCCGCGATGGGTGGTAAGAGTCGGGTATTCAAGAAAGCACTTCGGCCGGAATGTCTCGTAAAACGTCCAGCGTTCCAAAAGGTTCTCGAAGAAGATATCGGGCCAGCAACAAACTTTATCATGCTACATGCGCGAGCGACGACAGTCGGTAACACTACCGATAATCGCAACAATCACCCCATCATCATCGAACCTGTAGTGGGCATCCACAATGGAACATTGCACAACGACGATGATCTATTCACTAAGTACGAGGCCGACTTTCCACGCCAGGGCGAGGTAGATTCAGAGATAATCTTCCGGCTATACCGTCTCCACATCGAGGAAGGGTTGGGACCCAAGCAGGCAATGGCGTTGGCGGGGGAGAAACTAGTGGGCGCCTTCACCGGTGCGCTAGTAGATATGAGATTCCCCCACCGGATGGTCATGTTTAAAAGCGAGAGATCGCTATGCCTCTTCCGCATACCGCACTACGATATCGTGATTGCCATCTCAGAGGCCAGGTTCTACGATGCGGCCAGCTCCCGGCTGAAAATAAAAGCCCAGGATTCGTGCGAGTATGTAGAGGATGGTACTGGATTACTATTTGATCTAAGCTCTGGCGAACGTATCACCCAACACGTCGTCGATTTTGATATCCCCGTTAACGAGACACCCTACTATCGAAATGTTAGTGGGTGGGTGCAAGCTTTGATAGGTTAAAGGAGACAGCGTTACATGTGCGGAATTGTAGGGATTCTTCAGTACGAATCGAAAGTACCCGCCACTATTCGAAATGAGGCGATACGTATCCTTTTCTCCGAAGCTCTAATTAAAACCGAAACTCGCGGGGAAGACGCGACCGGTGTCTTTCAGGTTTGCAGCAACAACGACTGGATGGCCATCAAGACAGGCGCCAAATCGTCGAACTGGGTATACGATAACAACAACGATAAGGACCCCGCCCGTTACGACGATTTCATGCGATCGTGGGATGAGTTACAGGTATCAATGCCGGCGCTAGTAGGTCACTGCAGAAAAGCCACCGTAGGGAGTCGAGGCGGCGACAATAACGATAACCACCCCTTCGCTATCCAGGTAGACGCTACGAATGCGCTACTGGGTATTCACAATGGCACGCTTGAGAATCACGATGTTATTTATAGTAAGCTGCCGGAAGGACTGGTACGTCAGGGAAGCACGGACAGTGAAGCTATCTTCCACTTCCTGTACCACCTCACCGAGCAGGGTAAAAAGCCAATTACTGGAGAAGTTATTCGAGAATTGGGGCGACGTCTCGAGGGTGCCTATGCATGCATTACTGTAAATTCAAAGTTCCCCAATCTCATTGGAACATTTCGAAGTGCAAGACCGATGGAATACTTCATGATCAGCCCTCTCAACATCGTGCTGATCGTATCTGAAAAGAAATTTGCGGACGCTGCGCTAGAGCAGTACCGATTCGTTCGGGCGTTCCTGGGGAACGATCTTCCAGAACTGCAAACTGGGGATCGGACACTGCCCGACAGAGAATGGCGCCTTTTTGATACTACCCTTCCCTTTCCGGACGGTAAGCCGTGCTTCGCAGATTTGAATAAAATTTCTTCGGCCGGCGAGATTCGAAAATTCAGCGATGCAATTCACAAGGACTGGACAAAAGCTTCTGCTAGCACAGCCACGCAGGAAGACGCTGGCTCCCGCGTCGTAAACCAAGGGTCGAGAGACCGGCGGCCGACGACGACTCCCCACCAGAACGATGGAGTGAAAAGCAAGATCCCCGTAGTAATACCCGCCACCACCCACACGGTACGATCCTCCAAGAAGGATGAGAAAACCCTATCAAAACCAGCATCGTCGGAAGATATCGTGGAGACTGTAGGTGAAATCATTGAGGTAGAACTCAGTGACGTGACTCCGAAAAGGAGCCTGGCGAGAATTAAATCCCTGGGTATCTGCACCCACTATACTTCTGATACTGAACTCAACACCAGTCTAGGATTACCAGTCGGGACCGACGTGAGCGATCTAGTTCCCACAGAACTGGCCAACCGTGTAGCCCTGTTACACTTCACTTTGGGGTACGCCACGTCTAACTTCGATCACCACTCCGAACGCGCTGAGTCCAGGGCGCGGTCGAAAGATCTACTTCCGAAACTCGAACGTGCGGAGATGAAGAAACAGAGAGCCGAGAGTCATATCTGGGAGCATAAGCAACTCCTAGTGTTCCTGATGTCCCTAGCGGCCGAAGGTTTCGACTTGGACATGAAGAATATCGCCCTCTCGCTCACCGCGTTTCCAGAAATGGGAACAGAACGAAAGAAGGGAATCATGGAGGCTGCGCGGCGTCTATTCAAGGACGACGGCGTACGAAAAATAGTAGACGCACTGCGAGAAAAATATCGGATAGCCGAAGAAAAAGAACAACGTCAACTCGAAGAAAAAGAACAACGGCGGGGGGTTGTCGACCAACTTTTGGATGGTGCAGACGGGAACTGAGTAATTGCTCAACCGTATATTGACTTTTGGAGAAGCACAATGCCGAGGAAAATAAGCCTGCGTCTGGTTTCATCGCCGCTGATGTCCGAGAATAAAGAGACTGACATAATCCGTTTCCCCAAGAGAGCTAGGGAACATTTCGGATTCTCGGACAGCCGGGTTGTCTTAGGTAAGGGGGAGTACCGCCTCGAACTCCGCGTAAAACAAGCATACAAAACAGACGTACGGCGCCTGGCTCGAATGATATCTCAAGGAAAAATAGCTGAAGATAAAGCAGGCGGCGTGGGATTCGTAACACGTACGGTGCAAGATAGAGTTCGGAAAAAAGAAGGCTCCAGCCCCTGGATTAGCATTGGTTTTGATGAGATTACCGTGGGGGCAGATCCAGAATTCGGTTTAATCGGGGACGGTGGGACTCTGGTAAGGGGCTGTGACGTACTGCCGCATGCGGGTCCTTTCGGAAGTGATGGGCCCGGAGCAGAAGTACGCCCCGAGCCGTCGCGCAGCCACATTGCGGTGGTTAAAAACATTGCATCTATCCTGGGTAATCCCCCAGCAGGTGCCCTACCCTACAAGTGGATAGGCGGCGCAACTTTTGAAGATGCCGAGAGACAGTACTGGTTTGGAGGACACATTCACATGGGTCGGCCAGCAACTATCCCATCGGGCATGGCTGTCGATGTGTACCGTAAAATCGCCAAAGTTCTTGACCACCTGGTGGCACTACCACTGGTGAAGCTAGACACTCCTCAACCACACCTGCGTCGAAATGGGTGTAAGTACGGGTACGGAAAAGCCGGTAAATTCGAAACGTACGATGCTAGCGCATCGATACGAGTAGGGGGTGACGGGGATCGATTCGAATATCGAGTGCTCAGCGGGCTCTGGCTCACCCACCCAGCGTTGGCAAGAATTGTGATCGGCACCACCAAAGCCATTGCGGAGACTGTGTACAGCCGCGTTGGGGCAAACGGACTTGACGAAGACTGGGTTGGCGCACCGGCGAATAGAAAAGGACTCTTGAAGACGTTTGGGCTCAAGAACAACAAAGAAGTGGAAAGCATTATCAACGTTGCTAAAGCGTCAGCCCTAACTCCAGAACTCCTAGGAATTTGGGAGAAGCAACTCAAAGATCTGGACTGCTACACGGACTATGCTCCGGAAATAAATGCATTCATATCCCTAATCCAAAACGCAGACTCCGAAGACTTCACTTTAGATCTAAAAGAAAATTGGCTTGAGGGTGCCCGTCTAGCACCGTCAGGGAACAGGAATATTCGTAAAGCGTTAGAATCAATAGAGGAGATGTAACGATGAACTTCGTATGGTTTTCGAATGCGTCAGATGAGACAGGTAAGACACTTGCAACAGCTCTGGGGTACACCGGCGGGAAGACGACTCCCGACTTCTCCGAGATTAAGAACCTGGTGTGTTGGGGCGCAAAGGGGGGTACCAAGTATAATCCTGAGAATTTAAACTCTCAAGTTGCCTCCGGGAACCTACGGGTACTGAATCACCCCGACCGTGTTGCCCAAAACAGAGACAAGCTGTGGATGCTTGAACGAATGCGAGATCGTAACGTTCCCGTACCCGGATTTGTACCCCTCGGCGGAGACGCAACGGCCAAGTTGGCAACAATTACAGACGCTTTGGAGAAAGGGCACGTGAACTTTCCGCTCCTGCTCATGAGCAAGACCAATCGGGGGCAACCTTCCTTCGTCTACACAATGTGTGAGCTGGAAGCCTGTCTGTGTTCGGGGAAGCAACAAGTTTCGGATAGTGAGCTTAAGATCGAGCTCGCGCGTTCTTATACACACGGAGTGGATTACAGGCTTCACGTGTTTCGAGACGCAGTGATCTGGGCAGAAGTCAAGTTGATGTCAGAAGATCCCGTTGGCAGCCTAACCGCCACGCTTCGCAAACGTCTGGCTAAGAAAGCCAAAGCGTCAGACGTCGTAATGAACGCTTCGGATAGCGAAATTGAATTCATCGTACGGGAGCTGGCAGAAGATCTTCTTCTGGGGCCGCACCAATACCAGCAAACCGTGGGTCGGGGATGCGAGCTCATCGACACTCCCGCAGCAGAACTGCCTGCTGAAGCGGTGGTTGCCGCGATCCAGGCTATCGATGCGGTAGAGCTGGACATGGGAGCAGTGAACCTGTCGTGGGATGACGGCGACGTGCGCGTTACTAACGTAATTTCCTACCCAAGACTCAGCGAAGAGCAACAAAAAGCCTACGTCGAGGCGATCACCAGTTTCGTCGGGGACGAAGGAAATAGCGAGAAGAAGATCCCGAAGCTATCGACAGACGCGCCTGCTCCGGAACTTATTGCTCGCCTGCGTCGGAAGATCTCAAAGCTATCCAATGCAAAGGCCAAGGCACTGCTGGAGGATTTAGAATAAAGGTAATAATGAATTATGTTCTCTCATTCCCTTTCTGACATAGAAATAGGACGGCAAATAGCCGGGCTACTGAACGACTTCAATGGACTATCCAGTAAAAAATCCGCGCGGGGTATATGTAGCAGTGACGTTCGCTATTTCATAGAAACAAACGGAAGGTTCGTGGCGGGGGCAGTGGGATTAAGCCGTCAAGGCTACACCTTCACAGAGATGAAGCACCTGGTAGTGCACCCCCGATGGCGGGGGAAGGGGATTGCTAAGTACCTAATAGAGTGCGCCATGAAACGGGCGGACTCAAAAATGCTCTTCGCTACGGTTCGAGGAGACAATGCGGCAAGTCTAGCCTTATTCGAGAGCGCAGGTTTTATCCGCTCCGAAGGTTATAAAACTCAGGATCACGACGTAGTCCTGCTAGTGAGGGCAACACCCCAATGGGAGAAGAGGCGTCCGGACTGGAAGTCGAGCTTATTGAACGCGGACACCCCGACGTTGACGAGTGGGGAGGAAGAGGAATTGTGTCCGCAAGTGGTCACACCTTCTACGCTACGGTCCTTAGCTACGAAATGCGCGCAGGTGCGAACACAATACTAAAGATATTCTACGAAGATGGCGGATGCGTGCTGCGGGATATTCGCATGAGTGATTTCTGGGTACTGTCCGCGACAGACAGGCCCGAATCGGGTCTACCCAAAGGCTACCTGTACGACTTAACGGAAGAAAGTCAGTGGGACGCCGAAGACGATATACAATCCACGCTTGAAGAAACAGTACCAACGCCTCTTACTGAGGCGCCAGAAGGAGATGGAGTGGTGAGTTCAGTACTGGGAGGCCCGAAGCGGCTGGAAGTAGAAATAAGGAGCCAGGCTGGCGTCTCTAAGAAGCTGGTGGTCATAGACATTATGGAACCGAATGGGGTGTGGCATGACTACAGCCTTACCGGACGCGAGTTGAAGGGTGGGGAACTGGCGAAGGGACAAACTGTAAGCTACGCGCCCGGTTGGAAAATAATGCGACTAGACACCGTTCTAGCGAGTAGTATGGGATCGACATGCGACACCTTCACCGCAACTACGCAAGACCAAACTAGGGCATGGAAATGCTTGATAAAAGTATGGGGTGCCTTCAGCGTTTCCGAAAAGAAAGTACTGCAACACTGGAGTCCGGAAAAGACATCCAGCCAGGGTGATGATTACGAGGATGAATACGGCGAGGGGTGGGGGAGCGGAGTGTACGGGCATAACACGGGGCACTGCGGGCAGCACTGGACCAACTCTATGCCGAACCACTACGCAGCGAAAAAGGTCGAGCCTGCGCAGTACCGGGTAAATGGGGATGAGATAGGGGCCCTTCTCTTTCGCCAGCAGGAAGACGAGTTGGAAGAAGCGCTTCCCCTGTTGGAGATCTTGGAACGCATGGAAAAAAAGGACGAAGCCGAGGATGCAGAGGAGTTCTCGGCCGACTCTAGCACAGGCGTCACCGAAGGAGGGGGAGCCTCTGAGCAAAGGGGCGAAACTAGCGCTAATGGCCATTGCATTCTTTGCAACTGCGGGCCGGGGGAAACCTGTAAACACTGCGAAAACTACAACATTACCGCGGTTCGATTCGGACACCTGCATCCTACAAATACCCGAACGGACCACTAGTTAAAATATCGCAACACTTGACATACCCGAGCATAGAACGTATTATTGTATTAAAGGGGAATTTTATGATCACGCTCGAGAACTTTATTGGGAACGAAGACCTGGTAAAGCTACTGTACATTTCTATTAAAGCCGCGAAGAAAAAGAAGCGCGCGTTACCGCATCTTCTTCTGAAAGGGCCGGCAGGCACAGGCAAAACCACCCTCGCCGAGGCGGTGGCAGCAGAGTTCGGTACACATCCTCGGACGCTAACTCCTAATAGCGCCAAGAATACAAACGAGTTACGTAAATTCTTCCTACGTATGCCTGGTGAAGGTTACGATAGGGAAGGTAGCATTATTGGCACCATCTCGCCGCAAATAGTATTCATCGATGAGATCCACCAGCTGTCCCTAATAGCACAAGAACTGTTGGGTATAGCTATGCAAGACTGGAGACTTCCTGTACAGGTGAACGGGATCGACGTGCTTGAGTGGGTACCTAGGTTTACTTTAATAGGTGCGACCACTCTTCCAGGAAGGTTGTCTAAGCCTTTCCTGGATCGATTCAAGATCCAGTCCGAGTTTGAAACTTACTCTCTGGATGAAACGATAGAGATCGCCCATCTTCACGCTCGTAGCCAGGGGCTTATTCTGGAACCCGGCGTCGAAAAAGCTATCGCACAGCGGTCACGGGGGGTCGCCCGTCTCGTCGTGCGCTTCCTAGATAGATTAGGTGATGCGGCCATAGTTGCGAGCGAGCAAGAGCACTCTCAGAACGTAATTTCCATGGGGCTGGCCGATGTAGTATTCAAACAATTTCTCAAAGTAGACGATAGGGGTCTGACACGTACTGACATTAAGATCCTAACAGCTCTCTACAACGCTACAGATAAAGTCGGCTTAGACATGCTGGCAACCCTAGTCAACGAAGATAAAGCCACCGTTGAGAAATCCATCGAGCCTTATCTAATCCATCAGAACTTCCTGCTCCGAACTAAGGGGGGTCGGGTAGTGACCGAGACAGGTCGGAAATACTTGGTGTCCCAGGGGTACGTTGGAAGCGAACCCGAGATGGAACACGTCGGAAGAATTATTGGCACGCTGGAGAAATCGCATGGGTAACCAGGACATGAAGTTTCTGAAGGACCATATAAAAGCGGAGATCGTTAAGGGTGGCATTATCGACCCCAACGACCACAACGTAGATCAAATTATAGGGTCTTACTTCAGAGAAATAATGTGGTTGGCTCGTCGGTATGTAAGACCCACTGTTGAATTCGAAGACCTGGTGGTAGAAGGGCTCATAGGGTTACTGGATGCAATCAAGAGATTCGATAAGAAAAAGTCCAAGGGCAACAGGAGAGCTTTCCATAACCTCGCCATCGTGCGCATAAAAAGCATGATGTTCGAGTACTTGCTCACCAACGGCAGCGTTTACCACATTCCAAACTATATGGCTCGGGCTATTTCCTTAGTGAATCAGGTAAGAACAATATTAAATACGCAGGAGTATCCGGGTGATCCACAAGCGGACCTACTCAGCCTGGAGGAATCGGTCAATTCTCAAAAGCTGCCGACGGGGATACTTAAGAATCTAAAACTAACAAAAGAAAAGATTCGCAAGCTCGCCAAGAATGCCGACAAGACCTACGAAGATATGGTTAAAGTAGTTCTCAGAGTAGAGAGAGATATTGAAAGCTATGAGAACCAAGAGGACGACACAGAAAATCCAGAGGAAGAAGTTTCTCAAAGAGAATTTCTGGGTAAATTTCTGTTTGGATTGAAGGAAGATGCACGAGACGTAATGAGGCTCCGACTAGAGGGAAAAACTCTAGACGAGGCTGGAATAGAAATGGGCTTTACACGGGAACGTGCGCGGCAGATAGAAGAAGAAACCGTAGACTTCTTCCGCGACACCCGTATGTACCTTGAAGCCACAGAAAATTGACGGGAGACCGAAGGTCTCTCGCCTCGGGAGGGAACATGAGGGAACTAAAAGCGCTGAGAGAACTCCGACGGGAGCTAGGCGCGGAAATCTTTTTGGTTGGCGGAACCGTAAGGGACCTTATTAGAAAGAAAGTACCAAACGATATAGACGTACTCGTTAGAAACGTAACACCTGCAGACTTCGAAATCTTCTTGCGGGACAGAGGTAAACTCCAACTAGTAGGTAAAAAGTTCGGAGTATACTTATTTACCCCGCATAATTCCAAAAGATCCGTAGATATAGCATTCCCCCGGACAGAAGTAAGTACCGGGCCGGGATCTCGAGACTTCAAGATTGTGTGTGATCCTGGAATCTCGATCGAAGAAGACTCGAAGCGTCGGGACTATACCGTCAATGCTATGTACTTAAACATTGATGATGTTAACGTCGCTGGAAAATTTAATCGTCAGGACGTGATAGACTTCCACAGTGGCCTTGAGCACATCCGCCGGCGACTAATAGTAGCGGTTGGAAATCCAAACAACCGGATTATAGAAGATCCAGTACGCATGCTACGCGCGTCCGTATTGGTGGCCCGGCTGGGATATCAGATAGAGAGCAGCACCTTTGCCGCGATCAAACGACACGCGAAGTTAATTACTACAGTAGCGTGGGAGCGGGTCGGTAAAGAAATTATGAAGATAATGGAATCGGGAAAACCATCCCGGGCCTTCAAAGCCATGTCACGGGGCGGGCTTCTGCGCTGGGTGTTACCAGAGCTAGCCGCCTGCGTGGGCTGCGGGCAAAATCCCAAATACCACTCATACGGAGTATTCGAACACTCCATCTACGCTGCGGATGGCGCCTGCTCGATCACTAAAAGCCCAACAGTGAGGTTCGCGGCGCTGTGCCACGACTTAGGTAAGCCAAGTACACGGGCACGACGGCCGGGCGGCAGTGTTAACGACGTGAGTTTCCATAATCACGAAATAAACTCAGCTAAGCTGACTTTCAAGATGTTTCAGCGGCTAAAGTACTCCAAGCCCTTTACCAACGCAGTAGTACACCTGGTTCGGCACCACCAATACAAGTATGAACGAACCTGGACAGATAGGGCAGTCCGACGCTTCATCCGAAAGACTGTCATTCTCAAAGAGCATTTGGAAGATCTGGAATTCCACCCACAATTCATACTGCGCATGTCCGATAGGATAGGTAACAAACTAAAGGCACACCTTCCCGTTACGGTGAAACAACGGGATTTCCAAAAACGCATTACCGACGTATACAATGCCTCCTCAGCACACAGCCTTAGGGATTTGGCAGTGGACGGGAATGATATTAGGCAAGAGTTTGGTTTGGCCGCTGGCCCAATCGTCGGTACATTAATGCGCTTCCTATTTGAAGCAGTGGATACAACGCCCGAGATGAATAATAAGGAAGAATTACTCGTCGCGGCTCGAAAATTCCTGGAGGAGACACGTGGAAGTGATTCAACTAACCGCCGCAGCGCAGACTCAAGCTCTGAAACTGCTGGCTGAACGAAATGCTACGAAGCAGGTGGACGGATTGCGCATTGTCGCAGTAGGAACTGACTGCCAAGCTCACTACCAGCTTGGTTTCGACGCGTTGAAGAGCACCGACGTAGTTCACGAATACGACAATGGACTTAAGGTCATGGTAGACGAAGAATCCGTTACGCCTCTGAAGGGATGCTCTTTAGAATTTCACGATACCTCTACGCAGACCGGCTTCGAGATTATCAATCCGAAGACCAGCGGTTGCGGTGGGTGCAGTGGTAATTCAGGTTGCAAGTAACGATTTCGACTGGGGAAACAACATCCCCAGGCTCCATCCAGGTGGTGAAAAGTAAGCACAAGAAGGGGCGGGGCCCGACGCAGATTAAACCCGCGCCACCGATACGAAGCCCGGAAGGTGCCATGAGCCCTCGCCGGGCTTTCTTGTGCCCAGTCTCTCATCGGGAGTGGGTGCATCGATCCAAGGTAAAGATCAAACAGAGCCGCTCCCAACTGGCAGCATATGGCCTGGACGAAGGTTAGAACAGAACTCATCCCCGACGAAACTAAATAAAAGTCGGGTAACTTTGGGTTAGCTTAAGTACAGCCTTCATGTCCTAACAATTGGTGCAAGCTCTAGATCCCTGTGCCGGCAGTACGGGCACGTTGCCCCGAAACAAAGCACCTCCTTAGCACAGAAGTAGTTGTCACCGACGGGACTGCCTGAGGGAAAGAACGCTTCTGCAGATGAAGGAGTTAAAGCCTGGATCGAAAACAAAGTCCTGAGGGAAGTCCCCCAGGCACTCGTGGGTAATTTATAGTGGTCTAAAATACGCCTGAGTAGGCGGATTCGTCGAAGAGATGGGTAACAACGGGTGCACTCTCCTCTTCAAATCTGTCTACCGCTCAGATCTTTGGAGTGACTCGTGCCTGACGCCTAGCCGTCGGCGAGTCTTGGAGGTTGGCCGTAAACAAACGTACCTTCCAAAAGTACGGCGGTCGGGGTGGGCCTTAGCCAAGTACCGAACCTTCCGGTTCGAGAAAGGGGACTGAAGATGGCGGAAGCAGGGTTCGAATCCTTGCCCCACACAGGGAACATCTTAACAGGAACTGCTGTTAAAATCGGCAGTATCTGTAGAGTGCAGGCTTACAAGGTCAATGGGGGGTTTGCCTCCCGTACCAGTGAACCTGCAAGGACGTGGGTTGGTAACCCGCGGTACCATTAATGAACTAAGATAGATTAACGGAGGGACTGGTCCGCTCCCAGGAATATCGACATTGAAGAACTAACGTATGACATCTTTTGGATATCGAGAAGGTAGATTGCTACCAAAGGATCCCTGGCAAGGGTCCCAAGAACGCATGATACTAGAACGGTTACTCCTTAATTTAGACTACTGAAGAACTGACGTATCGCTATTGCCCGGTGAAGACCGGCGGAAGTTTTCTACTATCTCGACGAAAGGTTTTGTTTTCTACCCCAGGGGATCCCTGTATCCAGACCCGATTATACCGGAGTTGGAACTTCATCTACTGAGGCCCGCGCAACCATACCGACTCCCAGGTTCGTAACACTAGACGTAGTCTTGTCAATGCGAACTAGGGGGACGGGAACACACCTACTACTAAGACTCCAGAATAATGCTGGGAGCGGGATGCCGCACCGCGTAGCTCTGGACGAAATTACTAGGCCGTAGTAACCGGTTGCCCTCGATTATAAGCAGGCTGTGAGTCTACTAACTGCGGTAAACTGGAAGATAGCTTAGAAGCTATGATTCTTCGAGTCGTGGTTGGAGGACGAGCTACCCTGTCACAAAAACCGAGGGTGCACAAAGAAGAAATCTTGCTGAACTACGACTGGGGTCGCTCCCCGGAAACTAGAATGGCTGGAGGAACTCGGCGTGTTACGAGGATACCTGAGATAAGAGTTGTGGGATAAAGGCGTAGGAGCCCATACCTGGCTGGTAGGACAAGATCAAAGTAAGCGAGACAGGAAAGAGACAGCAACTCCCTCGTTAGTCACAAGTGTACAGTACATACTATATAAAAGGAGACGGGAATGATTTTTGTACTCTATGGTAAAAACGGCTGCCACTCCGGACGGGCGCTTCGAAAAGCATTAAGCGAACTCCACGCAAGCGAAGTAGTAAAAGGTGGGTACCTAAAGAGATTCCAACACGTGAGTGCTAGGGAAGGTGCGCCGCGGGTAGTAGTCAATCTCGGTACCACTGACGAAATTGCCTTCGCCGGAAACATGTTGAATACTCAAGACATGGTGCGGGCAGCGTCGAACAAGAAGAAAGCACGTCAAATCTTCGCTGAACAAGGAATCCCAGCTCCCGCCCTATTCCTTCGCGCATCAGAAGTATCTTCAGACAACCTCCCGGTAATAGGACGTACTAGCTACCACGCCAAAGGCAATGGGTTTTGGTTTTGCAAGACTAAAGCTGCAGTCAACGCCGCTGCGCAGGCCGGGGCGACCCATTTTCTCAAATTCATACCTAACACACGTGAGTACCGCGTCCACACATTTCTTCAGAGAAAGCACTGGGAGAACCGGCCGGAGGCGCTAACGGCCGAGCATTTCGTTTCCACTAAGATCTCGGAGAAAGTCTGGACTGCGAACACCGCCCCAAATAAGGACGAGCCGCAAAAGAACCATGCTTTTGGCTGGACCTTCCTGGGGCCGCAAGAACGTAGAGAGGAAGAACTAGCGGTGGTGCGACACGTTGCTAAACAAGCCATCGCGGCGTTGGGAATGGATTTCGGAGCAGTAGACGTTATGTACACGATTCGAACTAAGCAGCCCTTCGTTCTGGAAGTAAACTCGACACCCAGCTTAGCCGATGAGCAGTCTGATACTTGTGAGAGATACGCCAAACGTATCCTAAAGACACTTGGGGCGGCGGGAGAGGAGTAGTCAGTGAGCTACCGGGACTGGGACGACTACCGAAGTTACAAGTACGGGGAAAAAGAGGTGGAGGCGTTAAGCTTCAGGTCAGACATGTGGCAGAAGATGACGGCACAGCTGTCTTCGACCGCGGTGGCGAAGACAGACGAGATCGTTGCGAAAGAAATAGTAGAACCGGCTTCAAGTTGTACACCACCTGCTTTTGAATCCCTGGTGCACTACGCCCGGGGTAAACCGGTAGGAAAGTACGGCCCGGACGAAATATCAGGATCGGGCGTCCTCCCGTACCAAAACATCCGGGATCTGATGGCCAGATTCTTCCTCACTGTGTATTTTCATGACCAAAAAGTTAAAAACTGGCGAAACCGGTGTATCGGGGTAACCTCCTTCGACGTCAGGGGTGCTTTCAACGCTGGAGCCGATACCCTGCACTTGCCCATGCTAGACTACGACGGAAAGGGCATCAAAAGAAAGATTCGAAAGGATGTCAAGCTTCTACAGGAAGACTTCAAGTTAGGTGACGCCTGGGTCTACCAAACCAGACGAGGATTCCATGTATACTTCTTTACAGATCTGGTAAAGAAAGATACCTACTTTGAGATTCTGGGGCAAACGGGCTGTTGCGGGGGTTTTCTGAAAGCAACACAGTCGCGTGGGTACGGGGTGCTCCGCGTCAGCGCAAAGTATACGGAGTTTGATATTAAGCAGGAATATATTTTGCGCGCCAAAAATAAAAGTATTCGTCGAATGACCCGTAAAGCACATGTAATTAGAAGCCTCTTAGACATGGGTCAAGAATGTGGCACCCACCTGGCCACCCTATTCTCCGAGCAAGCCTACTACACGGAGGACGTAAAAGCTTGGCGGCCCACGCCCCGCACACAGACCAAACGAATTCACAAAGTAAAGAACATTCCAGGACATACCGTCGTAGAAGTTAAGAAACCGATACGACAGAAGGTGGGTACAGTACAGTGGAACGATACAACGAAGTGGGCCGACCAGAACTACTTCACCACTTCGGCGACCACGGCCAGTAACGTCAGCAGCGCTGCGAATGACAAATATCAGGCTGTCTACACTAAAAGTCACAACTATACTTAGGGTTTCTCGTTGACAAATAGGGGAATTTACCGTATAATTAACAATGAAGGCTTAAGAAGCCGTATAGGAGAACCAAACTATGTCTGAATCTAAGCTCATAACCGCCGCTATTGCCGTATTTGAAGAGCTCGGGGTAGAGACCATGTCCAGTAGAGATCTGGTCAGGGCAGCGGTAGAACGTAACCTTGTTAACGAGACGAAGTGGCTACACAACCATATGTCTCGTCAGCTACGGGCCAGTGACCTATTCGATACTTCCGAACGAGGTGCTGTGCGATACTTGGCAGCCGTAGAACCCGCACCTTCTGTAGTCGAGGCTGATGACGTCCCGGCTGAGGCGATCGGCACTACCAACGTCGTAGCCACGGAATCCGAGGTGCTCGAGGTGGCAAGCTCTGAGGGAGAAGAAGACGATGGCTTCGCTGTTGAAGAATTCAAAGCCTCCCCATAGGGAGCTACGATGAAACCAGACTCCTCGGAGCGCAGAGTATGTGAAGATTGCGCGGGCCTAATATTCTCCGAGGAGTTGGCCGAGAGTATTTCGTTGTTGGCGTTCTGTGCGTGTGGGACGGCCCACAAAATAATCAAGCCTTGTCTATTCGTAGACAATGAAGATGAGGATGAATGAAGGCGCTTCTAGAAGCACTACTAGCCGTAGCAGGTAGCTTTACTAACTCCATCACCAGTTTTGGGGAAAAGTGCACTGCTGCGTCCGTAGATTGGTTCTGGAGGACCTTCGCAAGTGAGATAGCTATACTGGACGCACATGACGTGGTGTTACGCATGTTCGTCGCCACCCTTTGTGGTGCGCTCGTAGGTTTAGAACGAGAAGCTGCTGCAAAGCCTGCCGGGCTTCGTACCAACGTGTTCATCTGCACAGGGTCCGCACTGTTCACCCTGGCCGGAATCATCGGTTGGGAAGTGGTAGCAGGTTCCCCTCCCACCAGTGATCCCATGCGCGTAGCTGCCCAGATAGTGACAGGGGTAGGTTTCCTGTGTGCGGGGGTCATCTACAAATCCAACGAACAAATTACAGGAATCACCACCGCGGCCACAGTCTGGTTCGTATCAGCCATCGGCATGATGGTTGCGATTGGGTTCCCCCTCTTCGGATTCCTGGTTGCCCTCACATCTGCCATTGCTTTATTCACCCTCGGACGATTTGAGAGGCTCTTCCCATTCCTCCCCAAAGAAAAAGAACGCCCGGTAGCCTGTAGGCCAAAAAAAAGGCGGACTCCCTAAGGGCGTCCGCTTTTCGTCGCGTCTCTTCGTCTGTGAGTACTAACGTTTTATTAGTTAGTACTCTTTTTTTTGTCTCCGCGGCGGTCGGAACACTTGCCGCGGTCTTGGTTCATTACGAGATTTCTGAGCGCCCTTGTTCTAAAATATCCATGAATTCTTTTACGGTGGGGCACGACTTACAGGCGTTCTCCGGATCCGCAAAAACTATGCGCCAATACTCCGCCCAGGTCTCAGCATGCTGTTTATTATCGAAGGCGGGAGCTATTACGGCAGGTTCGTCATTGAATACCGAATGCTCCACGTAAAAAAGATTCGGGTATACATCCATAAACGCCTTCAATGTCGCATGCTCAGCAAGGACAACCACGTCCCAGACATGCTCTTCTACTTTAACTATAGTTAAACTTCCCTTAATTCGGTCCATCAGTCTTACCCTCTACACGGTAAAGTACAAACTCCACCTTGCCTTCTTTGATGTGATCTCTAATCATGCGCTGCTTCTTACTGAGCTGAGACTTACCAGATTTAACTTCAACAAAAGTGATGCCCGTAGGATCAAAGTGGACGAAATCCAAAGGGTCCCCAATGAAGCGAGCCGTTCGGGGATCCCGAGGGTAGTCAGCGAGAAAAGGAGAAAGTTGTTCAGAGATTTTACCCAGCCGAACTTCACTGGATTTCTTTTGGCTTATCAACTTGGCGTACTGCCCCTGCTCATACTCCAGCGTAGTTTGTAAACCCGCAATAACACCTTCTCTGTTTTCCAAAGCAACAACGTTTTCAGACACCTTCTCGAGGAGGTGTTCGGCGGCGGATGTTGCTCTTTCGATCTGTAAATTCTTTTCGCTGCTTGAAAGAAGTAACCCCTCCACTTTCGCAACTAATTCTTTATTGTCTGCACGGGCCGCGGTTACCAGCTCGTGCAGTTCTTTGTTGTCCGCGAGACGTGCAAGGGCGAGATCTTTATAATCTTCTACCTGTTTTAAAGAATGCCTGTGCCGAAGTAGGTAGTACCCGGCAAGCACTGCTAGAATAACACAGGCTCCTGACCAGAACCATATTGACATTCTGAATCCTCTATACCGCCTGTTTCTTATTGTGACGGCTGTAGTATGCCTTACGTCGAGTTTCTATATCACGTAGCCCCAAACGGCCACCGTCTCGCAGACGTTCAATCCTACGCGCTAAGCTTTTCTTCGTCCGTTCGGGCCACAATAAATCTGAACGAAGCGAGTTGTGCAGGTCCACCAGCTCCTGAGCTGTTCTACTGTCAGCATTTGAGAGTAGAAAATCGTCCTCGTTAGTTGAAAAAGATACTCCGCGTCCCATAATTCCTCCTAAGCCCTATAAAATTCCAGGAGAACAGAATTAACCTTCACTTCTTCTACCGTAGTGCCGTCGTCAAGTCGTAAATTTACAGAACTTGCTGCGGCATCCTGTGGGGTCTTATTTAATTTCGCAACCACTCCATATTTTCCACGGTACTTAACCTTAGTTCCGACAACATACTGTCGTCCTTGGGTCGTCTCCTGAATTCTAGCCAGGGCTTTATCTAATTTTTTTTGAGTGCGATCTAATTTGTCCGACATTTATATTCTCCAGGGCCCGAATGTTATATTTTTAAATCCACAAACTTCGTACTAAGCATTGATCTTCATCGGGCGCATTCTCATCAATCCAAAATACCATCTTACCACCGTCTTTCAAAAGCGGCTTGAGCAGCTGGTGGAGCTCTTGTAAAATATAGTACTCGTCATCTTCGAAGGTGTAGTGGTCTACAAAGATAAAATCGTAAATGGGTTCAAAAAAATCCTGGACAGCATTTATACTGCGCACCCAATCATTCACATCCTTCTCCAGGATGTTGTGTCGGGGGAGCAGCTTTCCAAATGCGGCAATCACATCCTCCTCCTTCTCAACTGTAAGAAGGTGGCGGACATTTTTATTGGCCAAAATAACCTTGGAGGCAACTCCCAAACCTAGACCGACCTCTAAACACTTACCTTGTGCGTGCGGGTAAACATTTTTCACATACCACGAACGCTCCGTAGAACTGGCGTAAAGCACGGGACCCACGAACAAATAGTCTTGTCCATCCACATTATAGACTCGAACAGCTCCGGACCGGTGGACGAGCTTTCCATTCCGATCCCAGAAATCCCACGGTGTTTTGGCCATTGCGTGTAAACTCCTCTAAGGTCTTGGTGTGTTTTCTATAATTGCAATCTTGGCAACTTAACACGGTGTTACTCCAACAATGTAGCCCACCGCGTGATAGAGGGGTTAGGTGCTCCACCTGATAAGAGTCTGAAATATCGATACCGCAGTAGTAACAACAATCCGCCTGAAGGTAGCGATAGTATCTTACCAGCCAGCTCGGAAAGAAACCTAACTGCTCTAACTTTCTAGCCCTCCTCCTTCTTCTATACTCTCGTACCTTCTCAGGATTGTTTTTAGCCCAACATTTAACTCTGGACTTAACACGCTCGCGGTTAGCCCAGTAGCAAGCACGTCTACTGGATGAAACTGCCCCTGGAAAACGTTCCTGGTACTTTTTAACTACACCGAGACATCGTTCACGGTGCTCAGTATAATACTCTCGGCTGTAATTGGCAAAGTGGTTGCGACGGGCACGGCGGTATTTTGTTTGACACGGACGGCAAGTGTATTGATACCCATCTTTAGTAGAACGCCGGCAATTAAACTCCGAAAAATCCCTGTAACGGAGACATTTATTACACTTCTTAGCACCTACTGAACCCATTTCTACCCCACAGTCTCCCACACCTTGACTACCTTTTCAACTTGATGAACTTCGGTACACTCTACTACAGTTTCGTACTCCCAAGGACTTTCGTGCTGCATTTCAGTAGCTCCCACGGAGTAAAAGGCCTTATAGTGAGTGCCGTCCAGAGAAAACACAATCTCATGGCGCTCGGACCAACGGGAGGTATCAATGAGGTTATCTTCAATGAGTTCGGCAGTGTCGTGCGTGTCATCAAGAATATCCACCATCTCTTCTTTAGGTAACGTAATCTTCATTATAATTATACCTCCCCTTCCCTTGTTTCGCAAGGTGACAACTAGGACATCTTCTCAAAATCTTTAATAATGGTTACTTCCATCCCGCATTCTTCAAACATCTGCACAGTGTAGCCCATGGACTCTTCCCATCGAGCTTGTTTTACAGGGTCCGTTACGAACGCGTTGTCCTGATCCCAAACACACCTCGCTACACCCGACTGAATAAGCGCCCTCGCGCAATCGGAACAGGGGCAGCCGGTTATATAGGCCGTAGAGTTCTTTAATGCGGCGCCAATTCTCGCCGCATTATAGATAGCGTTCCGCTCAGCGTGTTCATACCAAACGTACTTGACCGGCCTCTCATCTCTCTCGGGAAGGCCGTCCTGTATTCCCCGGGGTAACCCATTGTACCCAGTAGTCAAGATCTCATTATCTACTCCTACTATAACCGACCCGCACTTGGTACTGGGATCCTTAGATTTCTTAGCTACAAAGTAGGCCATGCTCAAAAAGTAATTGTCCCACCTTACTTGGCTTTCCGTACGCAGATCCATGTCCTCTCCTTAAAATCTCCACATTGCATCTAAAAAATCTGACAACCAGTCTAACGCTTCCCCCTCTGTTCCGAAGGTCTTGAGTGTCAGAAAACCACCAACAGAGTACTGGTCAATGTTATACCACGCCACCAGGACAGGATCGTACTTCTGGTCCGTTAGATTCTTCCAAAGCATCCACACCGGCGTGTCGTCAGTGTCAATTTGTCTAAGTAATGTTCCCATTAAAACTCTCTCAAGTATGTAACGAACTCTATGCAAACTTTTTCAGGGCCGGTCATATAAAAACTCAAAGTATCATCTCGGTACTGGACAATCTTTTGACCGTGGGTACGGGCCAACTCTCGAAGCTCTTGTTCGCTCACAGTAAACGCGAAGTGGGCCGGGTGCGTTGACTCATTCACAAATGCCAATTTTGCATCGCCGAGGCGCAAGAAACACCACGTATCATCGGCGTACAAGACCTCAGTGTCCGGGTGAATCGTCTGAAACCAGGCCATTACAGACGCCACGTTGGACACCGGTACCGCCAGGTGATCAAAACGCATCATCGCCAGTACTCCTCCAACCAGGTCATGGTCTTGGCGAGCTCTACGTTTTCGGCAATCTCTACGAGCTTAGGAATCTGGGGCCAGGCGTCGAGTGAAAACAGCTCGGGAAGTTTCGGATTTACGCGATGATAGCGCTCCTGTAAGAGCGTCTGACACTGGAAATCTACTAGACGGTCCGAGCCCTCCAGCATGATATAAAGAAGCTTTGAGGACCACTGGGCAGCGCCCCAGTCTAAATTCTGACCTTTGATGTATCGACCAGCCTTTCCGGAGCCTATCGAGAGCAAATTGATCTGATCCAGAGAGGCCTCTTGCACCCGGGAGTCCAATGCCTGCGTAATAGCGACCATCCCGGGGTTATTAGCTATAACTCCCCCGTCACAATACCCCTGGTGTACAGGAAAGAACACCGGGGTGGCGGCTGAGCGCATGGCCACGTCTACAACGAGCTCGTCACCGTCCGAAGCCGGGCCGGGGAAATTGTGAAAAATCTTTGGCTTCCAAGTCCGGCGTCCAACCGTCCCACAATCATCAAGATCAAACGTCAGAATGGCCACCTTCTTATTGAGATCCCTGAGACACATATCACCGAATTGGTACTGGAGGGCCTTGCGCATGTTCTTACCGCTGTAGTATGCACCGGTCGATGTCCAGAGTTCACGGAAATCATTCAAAAAACTGTCAGCAAGTACGTATTTTGCGCCGGCCGTAAAAAAATCCTTGGTGTTTTCAGGCACCCGATCAGCGGCTATGCCAAGCGCCTGAATAGCCCCGGTAGACACGCCTACTAACAGGTCAAGCTCTCTGTAAAACTTAGGAAAGTTTTCTTGAATCCGGTCGGCAATAATCGCCTCAATAACTCCC
>SDBT01001903.1_pt1 | contig 37480 bp, 38 predicted proteins | sample 2277101 | NCBI WGS metagenome assembly SDBT01 (sample SAMN10404973, study PRJNA504765) | marine sediment metagenome | isolation source: marine sediment core GS10_PC15, 103 cmbsf | place: Arctic Ocean: Southern Knipovich Ridge | collected 2010 | reverse complement strand
AGTTCGGATTGCAGGCTGACAACTCGCCTGCATGAAGTTGGAATCGCTAGTAATCGCGTATCAGCTACGACGCGGTGAATGTGTTCCTGAGCCTTGTACACACCGCCCGTCAAGTGATGGGAGCTGGGAGTACCCGAAGTCGGATTGCCAACCCCTCGGGGAGGCGTCTGCCGACGGTAAGCTCGGTGACTGGCACTAAGTCGTAACAAGGTAGCCGTAGGGGAACCTGCGGCTGGATCACCTCCTTTCTAAAGGATAATTTAGACGTGAAGGGATGCGTTTTCGCATCGTAACCTTCGTGATCAGTCAGGCATTTTCCTGCTGACTGCGGCATTAACTGTTAACTTTAGGGCCTTGCCATATATTTTGGCGGGGCCTTTTTTTTTGCGGGTCTTTTATCCCGCTACGGCGTTTACGGCTGAAACATAAATGCTCGATGTACGACTTGTACGACTCCGCTTTATGTTCAGCCTAAGCCTTGTATCCGAACAAAACTCCTCGCAAAAAACAAACTATCCAGACAGAACCAGCCAAAATTCCGCGCAAAAAGGGTTTTTTTGAAAGTTTTTCACAGTTTTTGGCAACTATTTACATTATTTCAGCAGTTTATGTCAATATTGTCCACAGAGGCCGTTTTTGGCTGTCCAAAATTTAGTTGTTAAATGAGTGTAAGGCGGGTAGGATTTGGGGTAAATTGCTGCCTGAGTCAAACAGGAGAATGAGTTACGGAATATCTGAGCGTAAGGCGGGATACCTCTTTATGGAATTTAACTTATGAAGTAATATACTGTTTTGGATACTTTATTTCATATGGATAGGAATTAATAATATGCGATACTATGGTGGAAAGCGAAAATTATTAAAGTTTATTAGTGAAGTTGTCTCGCATACCGAAATTAATAGTGGTGCTATATTCTGTGATCTTTTTGCTGGAACAACAGTAGTCTCTAAGTTTTTCAAAAAAAAGGGTTATACTGTTTACGCAAATGATTTTTTAGAGTTTTCGTATTCATTATCTCGATCTTATATTCAGACAAACCGGGCTCCATCCTTTAAAGGTTTATGCAATAATATTGCATTTACGGATAAAGAAAAAAGAATTAATCAAATAATAGAGCATCTCAACGATTTGAATCCTAAGAAGAGCTTCATCTATCAAAACTACTGTCCTACAGGCACGAAGGATTTAGAATACCAAAGAATGTATTTCACAGATATAAATGGGATGAAGATCGATGCAATTAGGAAGAAACTTGAAGAATGGAACACCTTAAAGCTGGTTACCGCTACAGAGTTTTATGTTTTGTTATCTTCATTGATAGAAGCGGTTCCTTTTGTTGCTAATATTTCTGGGAATTATGCTGCTTATTTAAAACATTGGGATCCTAGGACAAAAAAGATCTTGAAGCTTAAAGTGCCTGAAATACTGTCTAGTAAAAGAAAAAACAAGGCTTTCAAAAAAGACGCAAATAAACTGATAAGAAAGATTGAAACGGACATCCTTTATTTAGACCCACCGTACAATTCAAGGCAATATGCAGCCAATTATTTCTTGCTCGAAATAATCGCAGAAGGTTGGTTTAACGGAAGTAAACCGCAAATTTACGGCAAAACCGGCATGCGTCCTTATGAAGCACAAAAGTCAAAATATTGTCAGAAAACCAATGCGAGAGAAGCTTTTGAGGACCTAGTGGTTAACGCCAAAACAAAATACATCCTTCTAAGTTATAATGACGAAGGGCTCCTCTCAGAGAGTGTCATCAAGGAAATTTTAGAAAAAAGAGGGAGTGTTGACGTTTTCTATAGAAGCCATAGAAGATACCGAAGCGTAAATCAATCAGAACAAGACCGGCGAGAAGTAAAAGAGAAATTGTACTTTGTAAAAGTTAATAATAATTAAAAAAAAGATATTCGTTCGTATGGCAAAAAGATTAAACAACCTTACAGGTAAAGACTGGCTTAGATATTCATTTAGTATTTGGCGTGATATAAGCAAAAACAAGGAAGAATTCAGACTTAAACATCCTGCAATGTTTCCTATTAAATTAGCAGAGAGACTGATTGAGATTTTAACTGATTCAACTGACCAAACCGTCTTAGACCCATTCATGGGAAGCGGAAGTACACTTATAGCTGCTCAAAACATGCAAATTAAAAGTGTAGGATTCGATACAAACAAAGAATACATAAAAATGGCCAAGGACCGTCTAAGCAATGAATATAAAAACTTAGAAACAAAAAAGGACAATGTTACATTAATAAAGGACTCATCTCTTAATATAAAGAAACATATACCTAATGAATCAATTGATTTAACAATAACTTCCCCGCCATATTGGGATATTTTGAATCGCAAAAGAACAGCAGATAAAAAAGATATTCGTTCGTATGGCAACTTGAAATCTGATATAGGAAATATAACTGCTTATGATGCTTTTCTTGATTCACTTAAAGTTGTTTTTACAAATGTGTATGATGTGACTAAGTTTGGTGGTTATTGCATTGTTATTGTAATGGACATTAGAAAGAAGTCTATTTTTTATCCTCTCCATTCAGATGTGTCAGATTTAATGAAAGAGATTAACTTTCGTTTGTGTGATATAGTTATTTGGGACCGACAAAAAGAGTACAATAGCATGCGTCCTCTTGGTTACCCATATGCATTTGTCGTTAACAAAGTTCACGAATACATTTTAATCTTCAAGAAGGATAAGGAAAAGAAATGACTGGTAATGAATTCTTTGAAATCTTAGGCTATCTCGCTTCTCCACTCAGGAACACGAAACTAGACATAGAGACACATCCTCGGAGAAGGCTAACTCTTGAACCTCAGTACGAATTATTAACTGGGGATCAATTACAAGAGGACAACGTTAACTATTATGTTTGGGATGAAGATGCCAATAAATGGGGCGCTGAATTAAGAATATATTATAACGGAAATCTTACGATAATGCCAACTATTCTCAGCGATCTTCGAAGAACTGCTAGGCCGGGTGATGGTTATGAAAATCGGATTAATAGTAAAGATTTAGTTTGGAAGTTAATAACTTATGGCTTTAGGGTTGGGAATGGTCAAGACGAGTCCCTTGTAAGATCATATGTGCCTGAAGGATATATGGAAGTTTTTGAAAATGGTTTTAATATTACATAGGAGTTTTAAGTGTCTCTTTTTATAGATCAAGATATGGCATATTTGTTTGGCCTTATATCGGGCCGAGGAATTTTAAAAGATAGCGATGGATTAAAGCAAATAGTCATTAGCTTTCCATACAAAAGCTTAGAAGCTACAGGAGTTAGTACAGCTTTTAATCAAAGAGATAAGATATTAATAAGTTTAGATGACATTATTAATAGGTTGGGTGAATTATCAGGGAGCCCGCCTCGTAAAATTCCAGCTAAAAGAAATATTGACATAGTGATAGATCTGCCAGTGAATAATATTTTATGGAGAAATCTGACAAAATTTGCAAATGGAAAAAATAGCTACAAAGACATTGAAATCCATTCAGTTATTTTTAATTCGAGCGAAGTTGTAAAAAAAGAGTTTATTAGGGGGTTTGCAGATGTAACGGCTTATGCCAGAAAAGGAAATGCTTATTTCGGTGGTATACACAGGATTTATTTTGAGATTCACAATGCAAACTGGAAAATGCCAATACAGCTATGTGCTTTGCTTCAAGGCGATCCTTTGAATATACCTGTTCAAACGATTGACTGGGGGCATCCTAATATTAGAAATGGGTTTGCAAAGGAATATTACGAAGGCAAAGAGACTGCTTGGGCAAGAGAGCACCAATTAAAAGTTTTTGCAGACGATTTTGAAAGTATAGGTTTTAGAATTGAACACAAAAATAAAATATTAAAAGAAATGGCCGATCAAAATCGGAAACTAAAACCAAATTCGAGTCATAAATTGTGTATGCCACCTAAAAGAATAACGAAAACAAAAGCCGATCATCCCCAAGAGGATTCTGAGAAGCTCCCAGATGAAATCAGAGGTAAACATTTTGATGCTTACTGGCAGGTATGTAAGGGGTTAGGTTGTACACAAGTTGAAAGTTGAATTTTTTGAAAATTTAGATAAATGCCCTACAAATTAGAAAAAGATATGTATCCAGCAGTCGCTAAATGGCTGACTACTTATTTGAAGCACAAATTTCCCAAGGCCAAAGTAAGCTCCTATGACACTTCCCAAGAAAACCTTAGCTATTTCATTCATAGAAAAAAACTAAACAAGTATTTTCCGGAAGCTGAAACATATGTTATTAAAGTTGATATTACAGGTGTTGTTGAAGAAAAAGGCAAGTGTGTGTTTGCTTTTGTCGAATGCAAGAAAACGCCAATAAACTTAAAGGATATTTCACAATTAATAGGGTATTCTAAGGTTGTTATACCATACTTTTCGATTATTTTATCGCCGAAGGGAATAAGTACACCTGTAAATAAATTAATCAATATTTATAGAAGATACGATGTGCTGACCTATCGTGATAGGCAAATGGTTAGGATTGCTACTTGGAATAAAGAGTCTGGAGATATTGAGACGGCAAGTTTACTGCCTCATGGTTCTCATCTATAAAAAATAATTTGTTAATTGATATTTATTTTGGCCTTTATTTCCAGATAACCCGGCGTTATTTATTTGAATGAAAGGTTGATTATGATTTTGTTTCAAAATGGCAAAAAATTTACAGAGTGCAAATATAATCTTGAAACCGAATTTGAGCAGGAAATAGTTGCTTCCAACAAACTCTTTTTCGGCAAAGATGTTATCTATATTGATGCCAAAAAGAAAATAGGTTCGCACGCTTTAGGTAACACAATTCCAGATGGCTTCCTTTTCGATATGTCCGACCCCGACAACCGCGAATTTTACCTCGTCGAAGTGGAGCTGGAGAGCCACGACTTCTATAACCATATCTTTCCCCAGATAACTAAATTCTTCGCTTTTTTCAAGAACAGCAAACGCCAAAAAGAACTGGTCGAAAAATTGTTTTCAACAGTCAATACCGATGCCGAGTTAAAAAGGCAATTTAAGAAATATCTCGGCGAAAAAGAAATCTTCAAGTTTCTCAATGATGTTGTGGACAGCAGTCAGAACATCTTGATTGTCATAGATGGTGACAAACCCGAACTCCCTGAGATAATGGATACTTATTCAGATACATGGGGCAAGATGGTCAAGATAATAACCGTAAAGAAATTTACATGCGGCCAGGAAGGTATCTTTTCCATTCATCCGGAATTTGAAACATTAGAATACTCTCCACAGGAGGCAATTCCAGGAGGTGAAATACATACAGATATTTCTGAGGAGTTCCATCTCGAAGGTGTTAAGGGCAATGTAAAACAAATTTATGGCGCTATAAAAGAAAAAGTTCTGGCAATAAATTCTTCATTCGTTTTTAACCCTCAGAAGCACTATATCTCAATTAGAGGAAAGAAAAACATTGCATTTATCTATCCCCGCAAGGCAAAAGTAAGATTAATCCCCATGATGTCGGAAGAAGATATTCGTACTGGGCTCAAACACCATAATGTCAAAACCCTCTCGGAGAGTGTCCAAAATTTCTACAATAACCCGTGCGCTTCAATTGATATAAACGATTTGAATAACCTCGATGAAATTATAGAAATAATTAAAACCCTAATGGAGCAAGACTCTCAGTAAAAACTTGAAACAATACAAGGACCAATTCCGGCAACCTTGTAAAACTTACAACGGTAAGAAAATAACCGGTACTTGCCGGCCTTTTCAATTGTATATTGTGCGGCAGAGGCGGATTGTATATTATTTGGAATCAGTATTTAAGGACCAGGGACTATGACCAGAGAGCAGTTATTGAAGCGGATTAAAGAGACGGCCTATCTCGAGGGCGATTTCACTCTACGGAGCGGTAAGAAGAGCAAGTATTATCTTGATAAGTATCTTTTCGAGACCTGCCCGGATATATTGAAGGCATTGGCTGTGGAGTTCGCGAAATTTGTTACAGACGATGTTACTTTAATAGCCGGTGCCGAATTGGGCGGTGTTGCGCTCGCGGCGGTGACCGCAATGGAGAAAAATAGGAACTGGATCATCGTACGCAACAGCAAAAAGGGGTACGGCACGTCGAAAATGGTCGAGGGGGTTTTGAAGGCAGGCGATGTGGTTCTGCTGGTAGAGGATATCGCCACGACGGGCGGGCAGGTCATCGAGGCGGCTAAGATAATTACAGCGGCTGGGGCGACGGTCAAAAATATAGTCTGCGTAATCGACCGCAAGCAGGGAGCAGAGGAGAATATTGCGGCTGCGGGGTACGATTTCGACAGTATAATGACGAAAGACGACCTCGGCTGTTAAATCGGCTGGGGTGTTAATCAGTGGGGAAAAGTACGAAAAATCGGCTGGGGTGTGTTTTTATCTTTCCGCAGGTCTTACATACGGTTCCAGGGCCCGCATGAGTTGTTGCGCTCTCCAGTTGCTACGGCCTCCGTAACCGGCTTGACCACCTTGACCACCTTGACCGGCTTGACCACCACCGCCAAAACCGCCGCCCATTCCACCGCCAAAGCCCCCGCCCATTCCACCACCCATTCCACCGCCCATTCCCATTGCGCTAAATCCGGTTGATGGGGCGCTTAACAGCTCGCCGACATTAAAAACCCTGGCTGACTTGGTAACCGTTAACGAGCCTACTGTCGCGACAGTGATAATTCCACCTTCAACGGTATAACCTAAATTTTCCATCCCTGTTGCCGAAACTGACAGCAATAAAAGCTGGAAATTTTTTTGTAACGAAGCTTGCGGAACAGCAGTAATCCCGGCAGGAGTATCTTTGTCGATGCCGGCGTTTTCTTCCAAGTCCCTCCAAAGGACCAGTATAGGCATCTTAGGTACCCTTGCATTTATTAACATGTCAATTGCCGCACCAAAAGTCGTATCTTCGGTCCAGGCGGGTAGAGCACAAGTCTGCGGCGCTCTCTTATAATTGCGAGCAGGAATCGATCGATGGGGCTGTTGATTTGTCTTGCACTCCGATTTGACAGGTGGTGCGGAGATATTGGCTGGCAGGAGGTCAGGTTTTTCCGGGGTTGCTGTCGGCTGCTCTGCTGCGGCGAAACTCATGAGATACTTATATAGAGTGGTATCTTTAGATATGAATGAGGGGCCGGCTTGAGCCAAGCCGACACAGACAACCATGACAACCAGAATTGCTCTTTTCGCGTTATACATAACCGTTCACAATATCATTTATCGCCTTTTCGAGGGACGGCTGGGGCTATCATAATGCCCAGCCGCCTCTTCGAGGCTATTTATATTATACCCTATCGCTCAGATTTTGCAAGCACTTTATTTGGGCTTTTTTTTGCTTTTTTCTGTCCTCTGGATTCTGTGTTCTATCTTTTATACCCTTTAGGGTAAGAAATTCCCGCGAGTAAAATTATAACGGCTTATATCAAAATTGTTTATCCGCGAACTAACGGGAAATTTCAAGCGGTACAAGTATATTTATTTTCCAGTTGAATAACCCCCCTGCCGGCATTATAATCACCAGAATATTGTTCTCTGAAAGGCAGCAATGACCGAAGATTATAAAAGACAGATACTAAAAATCATTTCCAATCGGGACTACCGACCTGCCAAGCTTACCTCCCTGGCAAAGAATATCGGTCTGGCTGACAAGGACTACCCCGTCTTTCGGGACGCATTCAACCAGCTCCACAATGACGGAAAAGCGGTTGCCGGGCCAACTGGTTTCATCACCCTGCCTGCAATGTCCAACCGGCCGGTGGGTATTTTCCGGGCAAACGCTGCCGGGTTCGGGTTCGTGGTACCAAACCAGCCGGCGGCAGGCGGCGACCTGTTCATCGCACCGGAAGATACGGCAGGAGCAATGACAGGAGATTCCGTCATCGCAAAGGTGGTCAAAAAGGACCACCGGGGAGGCCAGCTGAGATATAGCGGTGCGGTCATCGATATTCTCCAGCGCAGCCGCAGGAAAATCGTCGGAACATTAAAACAAACCGCTGGCAAGTGGCTTGTCGTACCGGATGGTAAGGAGGTTTTTGGTTCGATATCGGTCGATGATGTAACCGCAAAAAACGCGACCGCAAAGGACAAGGTCATCGTCGAGATTATCGAATATCCAACCGTCGATCAGGGCCCGCGCGGTGTAATAGTCGAGGTACTCGGAAAAGCCGGGAGGTATGACTCCGAAATAAGATCCATCATCGCCCAATTCGATATACCGGAAGATTTCTCCGAAGAATCCCTCAACCAGGCCGCCGAGGCCGCGAGCAAAAGCGATGGCGATACCGCAAGCGAAAGAGAAGATATAACCGACCATGTAGTAATCACAATCGACCCGCCGACGGCGAAGGATTTTGACGATGCGATAAGCATAGCCAGAAACAGCGATGGAAACTGGGTACTCGGAGTTCACATCGCCGATGTAAGTTCGTTTATCCCGATGAACTCACCGCTGGACGTCCAGGCAAAACAAAAGGGCAACAGCGTTTACCTGCCAGGCAAAGTAATACCAATGCTGCCGGAGGTTCTCAGCAACGGAATATGCTCACTCCAGCAGGGTCAGAGAAGGCGGGCAAAAAGTGTATACATCACATACGACCGCAAGGGAACCGTTCTCGGCAGGGAATTTGCCAGCAGCACCATCTGTTCAACGGCCAGGCTGACATACACTGATGCAAACGATATCCTGAACGGAAAAACCGGAGATTTCGACAGCAAAGTCGTCGCCCTAATAAAAGATATGGAAACGCTCGCCCGTGCGATAGAAAAAAGACGCACAAAAGACGGGATGCTGCACCTTGACCTGCCCGAAATTGAACTGATCTATAACAAATCTGGTATAGTAGTAGATGCAGAGCCGGCCGAGAACTGTTATCCGCACACGGTAATCGAGATGTTCATGGTCGAGGCAAACGAAGCGGTCGCCGCAATGCTGGACAGATTTAATGTTCCGTTTATGCGGCGCGTCCACCCTGCTCCGGATCAGTTAAGTATCAAAGATGCCAGCAAGTCTATAAAACTGTGCGGTTTGAAAGTTCCGAAAAAACTCGACCGAGCCGCCATTATCGATTTACTCGCCGCCGCCAAAGGTACAAGCAACTCCTATGCGATAAACATACACATCCTTCGCTCGCTGGCCAGAGCCGAATATGGACCGCAGCACATCGGCCACTTCGCCCTGGCTTCAAAGCATTATTGCCATTTCACAAGTCCGATTCGCAGATACGCAGACCTTATGGTTCACCGGCTGCTCGAATGCTATCTGGAACGAAGACTGAATATGATCGGTTTGGAAGAAGTTCTCCCCGCGGGCGAGCTGACAGAAATCGGAAAGGAAATAACCTTTACCGAACAGCGGGCAGAGGCGGCGGAAAAGGAGCTAAAGACCGTGCTGGTTCTGCAAATGCTCAGCAAACGAATCGGAGATGAACTTAACTGTGTCGTCTCAGGCTTAACGAATTTCGGATTATTCGTCCAGTGTCTCAAATTCGGCATTGAAGGTATGGTAGAACTTTCCGACCTCGGCAACGATCAATGGAGATTCAACCAAAGAGCACAAGCCATCGTCGGGCGATATTCCGGCAAAAGCGTCCACCTCGGCCAGGAGATGAAGGTAAGGATCGCATCGGTAAATGTCGCGGCCAGACACTTAAATGTCGTCCCCGTCGAGCCGCTGGTAACTACCCGCAGCGAATTGATTAAACCGGCCGCCAACAGGAAGGGCAAAGGCAAACGCAAAAAGAGCAACGGCAGACGGCTGGCAAGGAATAAACGCTAAGAGCCAGCCCTGTAATCGGCTGGCTCTTAACTGGCTCTTAACTGGCTCTTAACTGGCTCTTAACTGGCTCTTAACTGGCTCTTAACTGGCTCTTCTTGATATGATAAGCAAGAATTAATCCGCTTCTACTGCCTGGGCTTGAGCAGCAGATTTTTTGCGGCAGTTTATCGTTCTATGTGGTATCGGAGGATTCGGATCAGAAGCCATTCGAACAGCCTCAGAAGCGTTAGGTGCATAAAGGTCGGCCCCGATTTCCTCCCAGAGTCCCTCCGCCCGATTGAAAACTCCACCCGACAACATTATTTTCATATCGGGCCAGGCATTTATCGTCCTTATACGATCGATCAGATTGCGAAGCTGTGGGGCACCTTTTCCATTCACACCGTAAAACAGGAGAATATCCGGGCTCCATATCTGAACGAATTCAAGTATATCATCATTATCAACCGAGCCGCCTAACATTCTGGTATCCCATCCATCGGACTCAAACAGGTCGGACATTATCTGTGCACCAAGTTCGCCATGTTCGGTTACAGTACTGCAAACCACTATTCTCTTTTGCCTTTTCGCCTTTCTCGGCAGTTTATTCTGCAGCTGGTCAACGATAGTGCGATTTATTCTTGTTGCAAATGCCTCCTGGGCCGAATTAATCTTATCATGACGGTGAAGAGTGTCGATCTCGACCATTATCGGCCAGACAACATCCATATATACACTGTTGGCTGGTACTCCGCTTTGCAGGGTTTCCTCAATGACGGCTCGGCATGCAACGCGGTCACCTTTTAATAATTCTGTGAGGTATTTTTCAAGTACATGTTCTGTTTGCATTTTTATCTCCATCTTCCAGCTATTCAACCTCTTAAGTTGCCTATTTTGACTCGCGATGGTACCGATTGCGCTGCGAATTGTTAAAATAGGTATATTAGTTAATCACGATAATATAGGTATCGGAGAGAGTTTTGCGAAATCTTTAGTTAAAATGGGTAAGATAGGCAGGGTTGGGAAGGTTCGCCCGCCCTGCTGTTTTTGTTGTAACTGACGGCTATTGCCTGTCTTAGGGGAAGAGTCAAAATTAAGGACCGGTAAAAGTTGGGGTTGAGTGGTAAGGCCGTTGGTTTTTTTTTGGAAAAAAATAGCAAAGGCAGAAGATATAAGGCAAAAGTCAGGGGCAAATGAATATCTCCCACCTTGGATGCAAGCACCCAGGGCACGAGCTAAGGCATAAAATTTCGCTGCTTACGCAGGTTAAACGATTCGGCAATCTTCATTTTTTTTGAAAAAAATGTTTGACACAGGCCGGCAATCTGATATGATGTACTTACCGCATCACGGAGCAGGGCTCGCAACGAGCCCTGTAGGGCTTTCTCCTCCTATTCCTCCTTTTAAGCCTTCTGTGGTTGCGGTACATGATTGGCAGGCCAATCCTTGAGTAATTCGGGTATGTCTTTGTCAGTATGTCGATAACCCTGGAGATATTTTTTTTTTAATTACGCTGATTTTTGACGGGATGACACGATACCCAGGGCATGAGATTCTTAGTTTGGGTCTTTTTTTTTATCTTTGAAAGTATAGATAAATCCGCTGGTTACAAGTACTACAGTAGTTGCGAATCGAAAAAATTCTTCTCCACGCAGCACAAAAGCCATAACTACAACATGTATGATCCCCACCCACATAAATTTCAACTGTCTTTTATTCATTTGCCACCCTTTTGGTTCTATCCGGCATCTGCTGGAATAATACAAAGAAATCTCAAAATAGAATCGCCCGTATTCCTGAAGTTATGCTCTTTACCGCCGGGTACGAATATCACATAATCCTTGTAAAATTTGTGTTCTTTTCCTTCATAGACAAAGATGCCTTCTCCTTCAAGAATAAACACCTCGTGTTCATGAGGATGTGTATGCAAAGGTGTATGGCCTCCTGGTTTTAATTCAAACATTCGCATTACAAAATGATTGGCCCCATCATCTTTGGAAATGAGCAATTTGATCTCAACACCCTCAGCCCCATCCATTTCAACAGGTTTGGCGATCACACTGCCGCTATTTTCTATTTTCATAATTGCTCCTTCTTAATCTCGGCCGCACTATTTAAAGATTACCGTTTACTTATTTTTTTTGGCTTGTTTGCAGGTTCATCCTCACAAAATCCAAGGGCAAGCCAATGTATGAATACCAAAATAATCGAACCGCCATACCATAAGACGGCCCAGGCGCCCAGATAGCCTGCAACCACGCCACCTAAGCCATACAAGATAACCATTCCTGTCAACTCAGCTGTTGACAGGTTGTACCAAAAACTCTTTTTCCGCTCATTTTCGAGAGCCTCATACTTCTTTCGCTCATTCTCAAGGGCCCGCTTGCTTTCGCTAATGGCAGGCGTTAAGGCCTGGTTGGGGTCATCTGTGGTTTGTGATTTACCGGTCCTCTCTTTAATCCACTCAATGAACTTTTGATATGATTTGCTTATCTTACCGGAGGTCTGTTGCATTTCTTCAGCCTTTGCAAGTTCTTCTTCCAGTCGCGAGATTTCCTGCCAGTTGCGTTGGGAAGATGCGATACTGTTCTGAGCCTGGCGATGGCGGGCGACAGGAAGGCGGGCCGCGATGAGGCCACAGGCAACAGCGGCAACTATTGCCAGAACAGAGACTATTCTCTTAAGTCCTCTTTTCCAATTCATAATACAAGTCTCCCTGGCTAAGTATTATCATTTCACCATTTTAACGATTGTCTGTTTGTTTATTCTTTTGGCTTGTCCCTGGAATTACAATGTCACAGGCTGACAGGTTCACAAAGATTTTTATCACTATTGGCCGCGCGTCCGCAGTGTTTACATTTGAAATGCGGGTCGTTGAACAGAGCCTCATATTCCTGCGGATCGCTAAGATGAAAACCCTGAGAGATAATATAGCAAAGATGTTCCATGAATGAAGTGCTGTGGCAGTTTGGATTATGCTCTATCTTTTGTTCTTCCATTTTTTTTCCTTTCAGTTTTCCGCCGCCGGCTTTACAACTTTACGGGTCTGCAAAGATTAGTAGCTTTCCTGGCTACTCTTCCACATTGTTTGCAAAGGTATTGCGGCTCGGTAACAAGTTTTTTATACATCTTCGAGTCACGCTGCTGCATGCCGAGGTTGACCAGGTAACAGAGGTGCTTATTGTGTCCGCTGTGAGGTAATTTAAATTTTCCCATGTTTAATTCTCCTTTAATTGATAGTTGCCAATTAGCTTTGATTCCCTTTTTCCAGCGTCCCGATTCGTTCCTTCAGCTGCTTTATTTGATGCTGCAGATAGAAAAGGATGGCCCAGGCGCAAACCAAACTAAAACTTCCCAAAATAGCTGCCATAATTCAAACTCCCTTCGTTTGATTTCTCTCTTTTTCACAGGCTCAGATTATACCCTTTAACAGGCCGTCTGGCAAGCATGAGTATTTCCTGCTTTTTTTTCTTGCATAATGGGCCTTTGATGGTATAATGGCTGGACGCGGGGAAAAAATCTATATTTGGAGGCAGAGACAATGAAAAGGTCATTTCTTTTGGTTGTCGGTGTAGTGCTGGCAAGTTTAATCAATACAACGACCTTTGCTGCCTGTCCATCCGCTGACCTTACCGGCGATTGCAAAGTTAACCTTAAGGATTTTGCCGTAATCGGTGATAGTTGGTCGGATCAGGCTCTTCTTTTCCTCCGAATCGCAACCGCCCCCATCCCCAACAGCAGGAGCGTGGCAGGTTCGGGGATCTCTGTGATGTTGATGTTTTCCCATGTTGGATCATAGTAGCCTGTACCATCATCAAAAAAGTTGATGGTAAAAACATCATCATTTGCCCACAGGCCGGAGATACCTGTAATATCACTGGAGGTGTACAGCCATTCCCACTCAGGCTGACACTCGATAGTAATATTTCCTGTGCCGCTCACATGCTGCTGACTGCGGATGTGATTGACTTGTCCGCCTTCAAGTGTCATTGTCGCATCTTTACCAATAGTAATTTCGCCTGTAATACCATCCAGAAACAGCAATTGACTGTTATCGGTAAGAGCGATGTCCATAATTCCACCAATGTCAATTCCCAATGGAGTTGAAGTTGATATTACTTCAATACGCCCAAAATCACTTACTTCAATCCACTCTGCACCACCCCCATCGACAATTAGGGCAGGTTCGTAGCTGGTCCAATCTACAGCGTAGTCGTATTCGCCTTCGGTCAGAAAACCATCATCGGCATCGCCGAGAGCGGCAAAACAGGCGCACGGACAAAGGGCGACCAATAAAAGATACAAAACGACTCTTTTCATAACAATTATCCTCCAACTTTCATGTCTGATCATTATATCAGATAAGTCCGGTTTTGTCAAGGGTTTACTGTCATTTTTCAAGGATTGCCTTTAGCTTATCGATCAAAAAAGCCCTCATTTCTTCTATATTTTCGGCATTATCGGGCTGCTCGGCAAGATACTCGTCCAGTAAAACTATAATCTCAACCAGCGTATCGGCGGATATTTCGGGCTCCGTTTTGTCGGCTGGCTGTGCTTCCATCTCAAACGACATCACATCCATCGAAAGCGGCAGGGTCATCATCATGCTTTCGCCGCCGAACATGACCATTGCCTCGTTGATCTGCTCGAGTTTCCAGCAGGCGGCCCATAGCCACTCATCACAGAAAAGGCTAAAGTCAGCGAGGTCAATGGTATATTGACTGTCGCCGGTCGCGTCCAGATTACAAATATACTTCCACTCGTACCATCCCTCGGAAAGATTCGGGTCGGCTAAATTCGGATCGGCCAGCCATGCGGGGTCATTGGGATCATGAGAAAGCCACGCAGCCGAAAACTTTGAGAATTCATGCAGGTTCACTATCCCGTCGGCATTCCAGTCAAGGTCGTTGGAAATATTATCTTCGGTCAACGGTTCATCGCAGGAATAGACTTCATCGGCCCCGATATCAACATAGGTTCCGTATTTGCGGTCAGTGCCTTCACCGTCTATATCGACCTGTCCGGTATATGTCAAAGACGGTCTGGCCTTCTGTATAAATTCGCAAGCAAACCGCCTAAACCAAACAGCACAAGCGTCGCCGGTTCGGGGATCTCGATGATGTTGATGTTTTCCCAAACCGGATCGTAGCCACTGCTGGTTCTATCGAAAAACTCGATATTAAAAGATGTGCTATCCGCCCATAAGCCGGAGACACCTGTAATGTCACTGGAGGTGTATAACCATGACCAGCCGGGTTGACATTCAATTGTGATATGCGGCGAACCGCCCACAATCTGAAAGCTGCGAATATAATCAATGCGCCCGCCTTTAAGAAGAGCTGTCGCATTATCATAAATGCTAATTTCTTCTGTTAGACCATCCAGGTAAAGCAATTCGCTGTAATCGTCAAGCGCGATATCCAATATCCCACCAACATTCCACTGGAGCGGTGTCGAAGTATAGCGGACTTCGAGATAGCTATAATCCCAAGCGTCTATCCTGTCTCCCCCACCCCCCATTACGATAAGTTCATCTTCACCTTCAAGCCAAACGCCGTAGTCATATTCGCCTTCGGTAAGATAGCCGTCATCGGCATCGCCAAGATCGGCAAAGCAGGCGCACGGATAGAGGGCAACCAATAAAAGATACAAAACAACTCTTTTCATAACAATATATCCTCCAGCTTTCATGCCCAGTCATTATATCAGATAAGTCCTGTTTTGTCAAGAATTTACTGTTATTTTTCAAGGACGGCCTTGAGTTCATCGATCAAAAGAGTCCTCATTTCCTCTATATTTTCGGCATTATCGGGCTGTTCGGCAAGAATCTCATCCAGGAAACCTATAATTTGAACCAGCGTATCAGCGGATACTTCGGGTTCTGTTTTGACGGCTGGCTCCGCTTCCATCTCAAGCGACATTACATCCATCGAAAGCGGCAGGGTCATCATGCTTTCGCTGCCGAACATAACCATTGCCTCGTTGATCTGCTCGAGTTTCCAGCAGGCGGCCCATAACCACTCATCGCAGAAAAGGCTAAAGTCAGCAAGGTCAATGGAATACTGACTGTCGCCGGTCGCGTCCAGATTGCAAATATATTTCCACTCGTACCATCCTTCGGAAAGATTCGGGTTGGCCAGATTCGGATCGGCCAGCCATGCGTCGTCGTTCAATCAGGACCTGTCCGGATGGTGCGTTACGAATATTGGTTCTGAACCGTTCCGGTTCGATGATGGCGCTGCCAGTTGGACACTGCCTCGGCCGGTCTGGGGAACCTGCCCATAAGAAAAAGATGAACATCCAATACTCAACAAGGAACAACCAATGTCCAAGGAAAAACAGCTTACAAAATTCAAATTCGAAGTACCAGTGAAGCTTCAAATCTTCAAAATCCAGAAGATTACAAAAAGGCCTCTGACCTGACCGGCTTTAAATTCTCCATTTCGTGGGAAATCTGCGTAATTTTATGCCTTAGGTACTGCGCCAAGAAGTAGTTAAAAATCAGTGTTCGTCTTTGGCTAAAATGCCGATATATTGTTGCGCGTACATGGAGTTTGTGCGCGATGGCAAAAAGGGCTCAATTATGATTCATAATATCGGACTAGGCACGATCGAAGGTATTATCAGCCTCGGAAGGTTTGCGCGATTTTCGGCTAAGGTCGCCAAAAGCGTCGTCCAGAGCTGCCTTCAGCCGAAATCATATCCCCTTATATGTGCACAAATGTACTCGATCGGAGTAAAGAGTACGCCTGTAGTTATGATTACCGGTGCGTTTGTCGGTATGATACTGGCTATCCAGGCCTATGACCAGCTTGCGGGTATGGGGCTGGAAGAACGGCTGGGCGTGCTGATCAATATCTCGGTCGTAAAAGAGCTCGGGCCGATCTTAGCGGCTGTTATGCTGGCCGGACGGGTCGGAGGTGCACTGACCGCCGAACTTGGAACGATGAATGTTACCGAGCAGATCGCCGCGGTACGGAGTATGGGCTGCGACCCGATAAAATACCTTGTCGCCCCGAGAGTGCTCGCCTGCCTGCTGCTGACACCGCTGCTGATTATCTTTGCCGACCTGCTGGGTATAGTCGCCGGCTATTGTATAAGTGTTATCCAGCTGGGAATAAATAGTAAGGCCTATCTGCAGTTCAGCGCCTCCGGGGTTGAGATGTGGGATCTGTGCGTGGGGATAACGAAGGGACTGTTCTTCGGGGCCGCAATAGCAGGGATAAGCTGCTATAAAGGGTTCACCTGCAAAGAAGGGGCCCATGGCGTTGGACAGGCATGCACCGAGGCGTTTGTCGCGAGCTTCATTTCGATACTCGCCCTTAATTTTATCTTCGCTCTAATTACAAAGGCAATTTATAATACATTCTGGACACTCCAGTCGCTGATCTAAAAGGGATAATAGTGAAAAGAGATGTGGAAAAAGATGATGGCATAATCGTCGTAAAGAATATAACCAAAAGCTTCGAAGGGGTGGTTGTTCTTGACAATGTCTCTCTGGCAGTGGAAGAGGGAAAGACCACCGCTATCATCGGACCTTCCGGATGCGGAAAAACCGTGCTGATGAAACATCTGATCGTGCTGGAAAGACCAAACAGCGGTGAAGTCTATTTTAAGGGTGAAAGAATCGATAACCTTAATGAACGCGACCTTGTGGATATTCGTACGCAATATGGATTCTGTTTTCAGATGGGCGCGCTTTTTGACAGCTTGAGTGTTTTTGAGAATATCATCTTCCCAATAAGACAACATAAAAAAATTACCGACTGGAGCGCAATCAACGAATTGGTAAAAAACAAACTCGCGATGGTCGGTATGGACGGTTTTCAGGGAAGCCTCCCATCAAATTTGTCCGGCGGACAACGGAAAAGAGTCGCGCTGGCAAGGGCAATCGCACTTAATCCGAAAGTTATACTCTATGATGAACCGACCACCGGACTTGATCCTATCAGGTCCGATGTCATTAATGAACTCGTGCTGAAACTTAAGAGAGAGCTGAATGTAACCAGCGTTGTTGTTACGCACGATATGAAGAGCGCGTACAAAATCGGGGACAGGATTATTATGCTGCACAACGGTAAGATTATTGCCGATGGCGATGCAGACTATGTCCGTAATCATCCACATTCAGTTGTACAACAATTCATCCACGGTAAAGTCGGCGAGGCAGACCTTGCCGCCTTGCGAGTAGGGGGCACGAAATTCTCAACGCAGTATGGTCCTGAGGATTTCAAGTAGTTTTCAGAACAGTTCGCTGCGGTTCTTTCTGAGCAACTCTATAAGGTATCGGCCTGATATACTCAGTGTTTTATTTTTTCTGATAACCAGACCTATCGGGCGGATAAACTTTTCGTTTGAAAATGGTATCGCCTTTAATGTGCCACTTGCGATTTCAGCACGCATCGTTGTTTCCGGCAAGATGCTGATTCCGGAATTAATTTCCACTGCGCGTTTAATGGTATCGGTGTTGTCAAACTCCATTACCATCTGTACGGATACACTGTACTTTTTCAGGATATCATCAATTAGTGTTCGGCTGGCGAGTCCGCTCTGGAAAGCGACGAAAGAACGGCCTTGCAATTTGTGTATATCAATTTCGTCGGCGGATGCAAACGGATGTTCCGGTCCGCAGACAAATACAAGCGGCTCCGGTTCAAGCGGTAAGACCTCTGTATTTCGGTTCATTCTCGGCGACGCCACAATTCCAATATCAATGTCGCCGGTCAGGATACGGTCGTATATCTGGGCAGCACCGAGGTATTCAATGTTGAGATTTACCTTCGGGTAGGCAGCCATGAACTTTTTTACATACGGCTGGAGCGCATACATTCCAATACTGAATATCGCGGCGATGTTTATTTTCGCCGAGGGTCTTGAGAGGCTGTTAAGTTCATCTTTCAACTGGTCGTACCTGTCTATTATATCCTTACATCCCCGGTAGAAGAGCTGGCCTGAGTTTGTTGCGGCCAGCGGTCTTTTTTTTCTGTTTATAAGCTGGGTCCTGTAAAGTAATTCCAGGTGTGCAAGCTGCTGGGAGATTGCTGACTGGCTGACACCGTGTTTTTCGGCAGTTCGGGAAAAATTCTGCAACTCAACCAGGTCGCAAAAGATTTGCAGTGTTTCCAAGTTCATAATAAGCCCCGCTAATTGACAACATTAAAATAATTTGTTTACATCGGCTTTCTTCCATGATATATTGTCTATACAATGTATTATAAGTATAGTTAATTGTTTGTAAAGTAAAACTTCAATGTTTTCAGAAAAATGTAAAAAGGAGTATTGTAGTGGCTAAGAACAGTATTGACAAAGTGTTAGAGCAAGTAACCACACGAAACGCGGGCGAAACGGAGTTTCTACAGGCCGTTAAGGAAGTTCTCGATTCACTTGGTCCCGTGATGCAAAAGCATCCGGAATATGTCGAAGCTAAAATTCTCGACAGGATCGTTGAGCCTGAAAGACAAATTATGTTCCGTGTTCCATGGCAGGATGATAAAGGCTGTGTTCAGGTTAACCGCGGTCTTCGGTTTGAATTTAACAGCGCGCTTGGCCCATATAAGGGCGGTCTGAGATTTCACCCTACGGTGTGTGCCAGTATCCTGAAGTTTCTTGGATTCGAGCAGGTTTTCAAAAATGCTCTGACCACGCTGCCAATGGGCGGCGGCAAGGGCGGAAGCGACTTCGATCCGAAGGGCAAAAGTGATAATGAAGTGATGCGGTTCTGCCAGAGCTTTATGACGGAACTGTGCAGACATATCGGTCCGAACAGCGATATTCCCGCAGGTGATATTGGTGTTGGGGGTAGAGAAATCGGCTTTATGTTCGGCCAGTATAAACGAATTCGTAACGAGTTTACCGGTATTTTGACCGGTAAAGGGCTCGACTGGGGCGGATCTCTGATTCGGAAGGAAGCAACCGGTTATGGTACAGTATACTTCGCCGAAGAAATGCTCAAGAGCCATGGCGAAGGCTTAGATGGTAAAATTTGTACGGTTTCCGGCTCGGGTAATGTTGCACAGTACACCATTGAAAAACTCAACCAACTCGGCGCTAAGGCTGTAACGCTTTCCGATTCCAGCGGGACCATTTATGACAAGGACGGTATCAATGCCGAAAAACTTGCATTCGTTCTTGATTTGAAGAATGTTAAGCGCGGACGAATTAAAGAATATGCTGACAAGTTCGGTACTGAATATTCTGAAGGCAAAAAGCCCTGGTCAGTTAAATGCGATTGTGCGTTCCCGAGTGCAACACAGAACGAAATCGACGGCGATGATGCCAAGACACTTCTTGGTAATGGCTGCAAGCTGGTTTCAGAAGGTGCGAATATGCCGAGTACTCCAGAGGCACAGGCGTTATATATCGACAACAAGATTATGTACGGCCCGGCTAAGGCGGCAAACGCCGGCGGCGTAGCTGTTTCCGGTTTGGAGATGTCGCAGAACAGCCTGAGACTGTCGTGGACCCGCGAAGAAGTTGAAGAAAAGCTGCACAATATTATGATAGCAGTACATAAACAGTGCTTCGAGGCCGCCGAAGAGTATGGTATGGCAGGTAACCTTATGGCAGGCGCCAATATTGCGGGGTTCGTAAAGGTTGCAAATGCAATGCTCGATCAGGGTCTTGTATAACTTTTCAAACTGACCGATGGTCGGTTTGAAAGTGTAAAGTGTAAAGTTTAAAGTGCAAAGCTGTTGAGGCCGGCTGGGCCGGCGGAAATTATAAAATAGAATACAGAATACAGAATTCAGGAGACAGGAAAACGAACATCCAACGGTATAAATCCTAAATTCTAATATCTAAATCCTAAACAATATCTAATACCTAATGTTCAAAATTGTAAAAACAGGGGAAAAGGGGGAAAAGGGGGAAAAGGGCTCACCACGATGGACACGGAGAAAAGATTGAATCCCGCAAAGGCGCAAAGGCGCAGAGAAAAAGGCTCCCGACCCCTTTAATTTTCCCTGGCCATCGCCTGCAGTACAGGTATAGTAATACTCAACACCGCTGATATCCTTTGCCTGTGTCGCAACCATCTTGATCATTGTTCCATCTGTCGCATAAGGCGCTGTCTTAAATGTCATCGGATCAGGTGTCGGTGGATAAGGATCGATAAGAGATGTATTACAATCCGGCGGATTATCCGGAGAACTGGTTAAAAACAATTCGGCAAGAACATATAAGTCGAACAAGTTTATTATCTTATCATCAAATTCTACCAGGTTGGCACAAATACAATTTGGATCGGCTGAGGGATCTTTACCCCAGCAATGTGCAAATATTTCGTAATCGACCAGGTCGGCAACGCCGCCTGAGCCGTCAATGTCACCACAGGTGTAATCGCAGGAGATTGGCTTCAAGTGCTTGTCTGCATAATCCATGTACCAATTCCAGTCGTCATCCGTCACATCGTGATCCCCTGTTCGAACATGATAGCCAATATGGCCATCGTTGATTGGTTGATCGGGTGAGGGCCAGACCGTGGTTCCCAAGCCTGTCAATCCATATAGCGCATAGACCGGCGCGGCGTGGACGCCTGAAAGGAATTCGCCTTCGGGATCGGAATGGTCATCCTCCGAGGCGCTTCCGATGTAAACCGGCCGGGGCGCCATCAGCGCAATCAGCTCGTGTTGGTCAATCGGTAATGCGTCCTCGTTGTCAGCGTAGTCCTTGTATTTCTCACAAAACCAGTAACCATATTTCGTGGTGATTCTCTCGACATCTTCGCCTTGCATGTGTCTGGCCAAAGCCGCGCCAGTGCATCCGGATTCGTGCGATATGACGAGTGAAAATCGCTCGTCTAGGGCCCCCGCCCAAAGCGCGGCCTTTCCCAGGCGAGAAAAGCCCATTATCGCGACCCTGGAGTGATCGATATCTTGGTCCGTTTCAAAATAGTCCATCGCCCGACTCAGGCCCCAGGCCCACGCACCAACGAAGCCCCACGCATCATCAGGACGACTACCTGGCGGATCGAACGCGTCAAACACCCCGCTACTGAATCCGTCGTCCCGATCCTCAACTAGGTCGCCGCAATGGATCGTGCAGACGCCGTAGCCTCTACTGAGAATGGTCTCAACGGGCCAGAGGCTACTCTCGCTCCCTCTGGCACCATGCCCCCAAGGCGTGTAATTGAATGTCTCTACAATATTTTCATCGGCATGAATCGTGTGATTTCCCATGAAGTTCAGTCCCATGAACAACTTCACAGGACCAGGTTGATTGTTGGGAAGATAGATGAGCATGTCCATGTATGGACGGCCGATAGTCGCAGTCAGATAGACCCGAATCTGTTTCCGAGTAGCAGAGCCGCTCAAAGCAGTGTCGTCGGTTTCAAGCACTGCGAAGGTCATACTGGCCGGTCGCCCCACAGGCGCACGACCATATACATGCGTGCGGAACAGTTCCAGAATCTCCGCTCGTCGCTCTTGCTCCCAGACCATCGTTGAGACGACCGGCTCTCCGCCATTAGTTATCAGCGGATCGGGTAGAGTGTAAGCATGGGTCAATGTTGAGATTCCGAGCAGCAGCGAAATGAAAATTATTCTCACCTGACATTTCCCATTTAAACGGTTAAAAAACATAATTTTCTCCTAACGTTATCGATAGTTTTACAAAAATCACTGCCGCTGGGTCAAGAAAAATTCATTCCACGCATTATATAAATACTGTCCCTATCCCCGTCCGTACAATGTCTGTTGCGAAAGTGTAATCACAGGTTACACTTTTCGGGCTGGATCCGCTTTGATCGTCAACTACTTAGGTATAACTATATTGCCATTAACCACAAATTCGGCCAGTTCCCAATAGTCGGGGTCGTACCCGCTTGTGACCGCCAGCTTGATGTACTTAGCAACAATAGCAGTAAGATCAACCGGTACTGTCGAACCATTACTATTGGCCAGGGTACCACCGCCTCGGAGTGTGTAACTTGTGCCATTAGTCGATGTCCAAACCTCAACATCCTTACTGTAATAACTTCCTTCCGCCGTGCCGCCGTGAATTACCGCATTGTTTAGTGTTGCACTGTTGCCACCGCTAAACGAGTAGACGAACTCCTGTGGGTCTGGGGTTGATCCAGTTGCACTGGCCCATCCATCTTCATTTGTTACTCCGTTGGTTAGATCCGACGCAGGATAGCCGCTATACTGCGATGTATAGCTGTCGAGATTTCCACCGTTGGCGGGCAAAACAAGGTTTATCAATACTGGTCCATCATCGGTTGTCGCAGAAGCACCGGCCGAAGCTGCGCCGGTATTACCCGGAGCGTCACGCATGGTAACTGTGTAGGTGTACGTCGTATCAGGGGTTAAATCTGAATCGGTGTAACTTGGAGATGTCTGCCATTCACTGTCAGTAGCGCCCGGATTGCCGGAAGTCTCGGTAAAGAGGTACTCGACAGGAAAGCTTACATCTGTGCCTGTCGTTGCCATCATGCTGATAGCTGAAGAACTATCGGCAGACGGAGCAGAATCAAATGCTGCTGGATTCGGCGTTGGCGGGGTTGTATCAGGACCGCCGGTACCGGGTGCCGACGGGACGGCTTCCTGGGCGGTCAATGCTACGGAGATCCGGACAACATCGGTGGCGAAAGGATAATCGTAGGTAACGCCGCTGGGACTGCATGGATCATTAGCGAGCCGGTCCGAGGCGTCTTCAGGACCGTGGTAGTAAATGTTATTAGGGGCAGGCCAGCCATCCGGCCATTGATCCCCCGAATTCTCAATGACCAAAACGGCCGGCATGCCCGCCTTGGTGAACGGGGCATGGTCGCTATAGTCATCTGGGTAGGACCAAATCGTTGCATCGACGGTCACGCTTGGAACATAATTGGTTGCCGCCAGCTGAAAGGCTTCGCTCCAGGTTATCGAAGCCGCGGAACCCGAGGCATTGCTCCGAGTCTCCAGGTCGACGTCGATGATCGTACCTGCTCCTACATCGTCTCTTCCCGGGCGCAAGATCATGTCCAGATTGGTCATGCCCTTGATTTTGTTCTTTTGGGCTGTTGTAAGACCGTTGACGAAGTCCCAGGCTCCCTTTAGGCCGTCTTCTTCGGCATTGAAGCACATGAAAAGTATGGTCGATTCGAAATTGTACTGGCTCATGACGCGGGCGGCTTCCAGGACGCCGGCGGTGCCTGAGGCATTATCATCGCCGCCGGGCTTGTCACCGGAAGTGTGGTCGTAATGGCCGCCGATGATGTAGATGTTCTCGGGGGTCGTCGTGCCGGTCAGTTTGCCGATGACGTTTAAGTAGCTTCCTTGTATGTAGCTTCCTCCCGCATAGTGTTCCAGTCCCATGGCCGTGAACTGGTCCTGAATATACAGGCGGGCTTCCTGATTGCCAAGCGTACCGGAGCCCTCCCAGCCGTCGCGGTTTCGATAGCCCTGGTCGTAGCTGGGGCCGCCGTAGAGCCCAAGCCCGCAACTCTCGATATCAAAGTGATAAAACATGTAGTCCATCTGAGAAACGCTATCGGCCAAGTCCTGGACGGTGGCGGAGAGGACGCCGGTAGTAAGCCATTGATCCGCCATGTCGGCAAAATCGTTGAAATCGTAAACATCGGGCCAATCGTCGCAAAGCAGCAATAAATCGTCTAAACCGACAAAACAGTCACCATTAAGATCAGCAGATGGACAGACAGCAAAGGTCCAGTTAACTGAAAACAGGCACACAATCGATGTTAATATCACTACACAGGTTGCTCTTTTCATCTCTCCCATCCTTTAAATCAAGATCTTCCCCCATGCAGGGTACATATTACCCCTTTTCCAGGGATTTGTCAAGAGAAAAACGGAAAATGAGGTTGATGCGGTCGGGTAAAGCCTGCGGTAACAGCAAGTTTTGGGATATTGTTTTTTATTGTCTAAATTGTGTTTATCTGTTACAATCGGCCTTGATGGATAAACAAATCGATACAAAAAAGGCACTGACCCAGCATCTTGAGATGGATTCCTTCTTTACCGGTGATTTTGCCGCTAAAGGGCCTGACATCAAAAAAGAAACCGCAAAACAATCGGCTGAGCAGCTTGGTAATTTTGAAAGAAAGGTCGCCAGATGCAGCAAATGCGAACTGGCATCTTCCCGAACAAACACAGTGCCGGGTGAAGGTGATCCGGCAGCGAAAATCGTGTTTGTAGGCGAGGCACCGGGCGAAGATGAAGACAGGCAAGGCCGTCCGTTCGTTGGAAGGGCCGGGAAACTGCTCGATAAGATAATCGCCGCAATGGGGCTGAGCCGGAAGGACGTGTTTATCTGTAACATATTAAAGTGCCGGCCGCCGGGTAATCGTGACCCGCTGGGCGGTGAAATAGCCGAATGCCTGCCGCTGCTGCAGGAACAGTTAAGGATAATCAGGCCCGAAATAATCGTTGCACTTGGCGCTCATGCGGCAAGAACTCTGCTGGAGAGCAAGGAAACTATCGGCAGACTGAGGGGGAAAATCCATGAATACCACCCCGGGGATACGGCAGAACCGATTAAACTGGTGGCTACCTACCACCCGGCATACCTGCTGAGGAGCTACTCGCCGGAAAATCGGCGGAAGGTCTGGGATGATATGAAGGTGGTCATGGAGCAAGTCGGGTTGGAAGTTCCGCCGCCGAGTAGAAAATAGCAGGCAGCTAAGCGGGCAGGTTCATTTTCTATAAATCCCTGTCGATGGCCCGTGCTATCCGTTTAAGTTTTTCCATCAACTCCTTCAGCGCCTTCGGTGTTATCGACTGGGCACCATCCGATGCCGCATGTTCCGGGTCAAGATGACATTCGAGCAGCAATGCATCAGCTCCGACTGCCACAGCGGCCCTGCTGGCCGCATCGATTAAATGTGCGTGTCCGGTGCCGTGTGAGGGGTCGACAATAACCGGCAGATGGGACTTATCGTTGAGTTCGGCAACCACGGCTATGCAAAGGGTATTGCGAACATATTCTTCAAAGGTTCGTATTCCCCGTTCGCATAAAATAACATTGGGATTTCCGGCATTGATGATATATTCGGCGGCAAGTAAAAACTCATCGAGCCTGGCGCTCATTCCCCGTTTAAGCAGGACGGGTTTATTGGTTTTGCCAACAGCGGTCAGAAGCGGATAATGCTGCATGTTCCTTGCGCCGATTTGCAGTACATCGGCATACTCAACGACTGCATCAATTTCTTCCAAGCCGATGATCTCGGTTACAACCGCCAATCCGGTATTATCACGAGCCTTTGCAAGTATCTTAAGGCCTTCGACTCCAAGACCCTGAAAGCTATATGGGCTGGTTCGAGGTTTATATGCACCGCCGCGAATCCCCACGCAGCCGGCCTCTTTAACCAGTTCGGCGGTTTTCAATAATTGGTCTTCGTTTTCCACTGAGCATGGCCCAGCAATAACACCGACCTTATTACCGCCTACCGCGAATTTTTGCGGGCCTATACGGATTTGTGTTTTTTCCTTCTTTACTTCCACCGAGGCCATTTTGTATGGTGCAAGGATCGGGACTATTTTCTCGACCATAGGCGCATTTTCGATAGCACCTTTATCAACCATCCGTTTATCGCCCAGACAGGCAACAACAGTACGGTCGGTCCCAAATATAACATGCTCTTTAAGACCATAATCGCGAACAAGGCCAATCACATGCTGAACCTCATCCTCGCTCGCACCAGGCTTCATTACAACTATCATATCTGTTATCCCTCTAATTAAGTGAACCTCTACACGTTACATACAAAACTCTAACCGCAAACCTACAACTTGTCAAGAAGGGCTGGGCCACAATTCTGTTTTCCGGATCTATCTTTTAATCTTCTTAAGGTGGATCTGGATAACGGTTATGTCCGCAGGTGTGATACCACCTATGCGCGAGGCCTGACCAAGTGTATATGGGCGATACTTTTCAAGATTCTCTCTCGCTTCACATCGCAGGTGCGAAATGGAGCTATAATCTATCTCAGCAGGCAGCTTTATGTTCTCAAGGTTCCTAAATCCGGCTATCTGCGATTCCTGGCGGACAAGATAGCCCTCATATTTCGCGTCAATCGCCGCCGATCTGATCACATCGGCAGGCAGATCCATTTTCTGTATCTCCGGCTCATCGTAGAGCTGGAGCCACTGCTGGGGGCCGGGCTTTTTTAACTGATGCCATAAACTCCCTCCACCCGTTTTTTTACCTTTAAGATATTCGCTCAGTTTTTCAATCGCATCTGTCTTCGCTCCAAACTTTGCCCATCGCAAATCGTCCACAACTCCAACCACCCTGCCGATAGGTGTCAGCCGCCTGTCAGCGTTATCTGCCCGCAGGCTCAATCTGTATTCGGCACGGGAGGTGAACATTCGATACGGCTCAACAATATCCCTCGTTAGTAAATCGTCAATCAAGACCCCGATATAGGCCTGGTCGCGTCCAAGGACCAGCGGCTCTTTTCCGTCAATCTTAGCGGCCGCATTTATTCCCGCCAAAATCCCCTGCGCCGCAGCCTCCTCATAACCGCTTGTACCGTTAATCTGTCCGGCAAGGTAAAGGCCGGCCACCTTTTTCGTTTCAAGGCTGGCCTTTAACTGAACCGCGGGGCAATAATCATACTCTATCGCATAACCGTAATGGACCACCTTCGCGTTCTCTATCCCCGGTATCATCCTGAGCATTTCGTCCTGAATATCCCTCGGCAGCGAAGTACTTATCCCATTGCAGTAAATCGTCGAGATACTTTCATCCTCCGGCTCAAGAAAAACCTGATGCCGTTTCTTATCGGCGAAACGAACTATCTTGGTCTCAATGCTCGGGCAGTATCGCGGCCCTGTCGATGTAATCTGGCCGCTGTAAAGGGGTGCTTTGTCAAGATTGTCCCGCAGGAGCTGATGAACCTTTTCGTTCGTATATGTAATCCAGCATGGAATCTGTGGTCTGTCAATTTTGCCGGTTAAAAATGAAAATGCCACTGGTTCATCGTCTCCATTTTGAACCTCTAAGTTATCAAAATCAACCGTTGCCGCATCTATCCTCGCAGGCGTTCCGGTCTTTAATCTGCCAAGGGCCAGACCAAGGGTTCGCAGACTATCGCTCAACAGATTACTTGCCGGCTCATCCATCCTGCCGCCTGCAAACTGCTCGGTACCTATATGCATCATCCCGCCAAGAAATGTCCCCGCGGTTACTATCACCGCAGGGGCTTTGTAAACTGAACCATCGGCGCAGGCAAGTGCCTCAACTTTGCCGCGGGCGCAGAGGATCTCAGATGCTTCGGATTCAATAATCGTAAGGTTATCGGTTTGCTCAAGCCGCTGGCGGACATAGTCCTTGTACTTGTACTTATCGGCTTGTGCTCGCGGGGACTGGACGGCTGGGCCTTTGGAACGGTTCAGCAGACGGAACTGCAATCCGGTAGCGTCAATTGCCTGGCCCATAAGTCCGCCGAGCGCATCTATCTCGCAGGCGATCTGGCCCTTGGCAAGGCCGCCGATAGCTGGGTTGCAGCTCATCTTTGCGATGCTGTCGGCTGAAAGTGTAACCAGCAGTGTTTTTGCGCCGATTTTTGCCGATGCATGCGCCGCCTCCGCACCCGCGTGGCCTCCGCCTACAACTATGCAGTCGAATCCTTTAGCTACCATTGTCAATTAATCTTTTCCGATTCGCCAGACCTTAACGCTACGGCAGATGCGATCGCGAAATTTGCTGTGTGAGTAATACTCAACATGATATTACCAACGCCTGCGTCTTTGGCTATTCTTTCAACCTCGCCGCTTAATGCGACTTGCGGCTGGCCGAGGGCGTTATTGGTTATCTCCATATCCGTCCATGCAATTTTACCTCGCCAGCCGGTGCCCAGCAGTTTGAGTATCGCCTCTTTGGATGCGAATCTGCCCGCCAGCCGCTGCGATTGGTTCTTCTCAACCAATTCAAATGCCTGGGCCTGTTCCTTCGCGGTAAAGACCCTGTTGAGAAATCGCTGCTTATGGCGCGCGAGCATCTGGTCTATCCGCCCGAAATCAACAAGGTCTATTCCGTGTGCTATATCCATTTAGACTTCCCGCTGTAAACTAATCCGAAGTACCAATTGAACTTTAAATTTCAAAATCCAAATCCAAAACACAAGCTCGTGCTTCATGCTTTTTAATTTATACAGCGTGTGCAAAACCTGCTTCGCAGAACTTGCACACCCTACCGACTAAAAACCCATACTATATTCCATACCGTTGGTAGGCTGTCTCGGCGCAGTAGTCAATAAACTTGTCCATATCGGCAATGTTGGCCTGGTCGATAAATCCCGCGACCACTTTCTCGAATCTGCTCCTCTGCCGCTGCAGGCGGATATACTTTTCTATCTTTTCCTGAACATCCTCAAAGGGCTCACTGCCAGCGGCCTTTCTGCTGAGCAGCTTCATTATGAAGATATGCCCGTCAGTATGGATAGATTCACAAATTTCGTCCGGTTTCATCTTTTCGCTGCGAATCTCAAGTATGTCATACGGTTCTGCCAGATTACCGATCGTTACATCGGTCCACAGTCCACCATCAGCAGCGCGCAAGCCATCGGAATATTGCTTTGCGACTTCAGCGAAATCTTCACCGGCTGAAAGCTTTGCAGAAACAATCTCGGCCTTTGCCATAGCGGCGGCTTTGCCAAGCGTTTTATCGATTTTTATATCAATCAATCGAAACTCAAGCTTGCCGGGCCACCAAAAAAACTCATCTTTCTTAAGTTCGTAATAATCCAGCAGCTGGCTGTGGGTAATCGGTGCATCATCTTCCAGTTCCGAAGACAGGTATGACTGTGTAAGAATAAGTTTCTTTTTATAGTTCCTGAAATCACCCCAGTCGGTAAAGCCGGACCGGATTATTTCCCTTTGCGCTTCGGCATAGTTTCCACCGTAATCTGCTACGAACTGATTGACCTCTTTTTCTACCGCCTTTTCGAGAGCATCGTCGATATTGTCCGGAGAATTCTTTCTCGCCTGCTGATAGAGCAGTATGTCCAGCACCTTTGACTGTACGATTTGTGCAATTTGGTTTCTAACCTCCGTTTTGAAACCCGGCTTGGGGAGGCGGGCCTGCGATTTAAGCTCATCAGTTATCATTAAAATGACCTCTTCGGCGGTTATCGTTTCGGTATATACGCTTAATACCAACCCTCCCGATGGTTCGGGAAGATGGTCGGTAATTGCCATCGGGATTGCCTCCATCTCCTCATCGGTGAATTTGCCGACAGGCTCATTTTGGCCGCACCCCGCCGACAAAGAAATCAAAAAAAGCGTCAGCGAGACCAATATACAGGTTTTTTTAGTATCCATAACAACTCCAACAAGAATCTACCAACCCTGATTGGCTGGATTATACGGCACCAGAGGCGATTATGCGACAACATTTTTGACAATGCCGCTGAACTCAGAATTGACGGATTTTGATTTAAGATATTTTTGGTAGAAATTTTTCTTGTAATTTTTGGAAAAATGTTGGTTTTTTGGTGAAAAATAAAAATAATGGTTTTTAGCGACAGATTTTGCGGCTGAAGCGCAAATAGATAGTAATGGCTTAAGCCAAGAGCCGGTTTTGGGTACCCACCAAGGTTGAATATGGATAAGAACGCGGAACGAGAAATAGCGAAGGGTCTGCGAAAAGGCGATCGCCGGGCCTGGCTGCAACTATACGAGGTCCATGCGGAATGTATCTGGCAAAATGTCGCCCGGCTTATGGGTGCTGAGTGCCCGGCTGTGGCTGATGTTGTGCAGGAAACATTTATGGCAGCAGCCCGTTCAGCCAGAAATTTCGACCATGACCGAGGTTCGTTGCGGATATGGCTCTGGGGTATAGCCCGGCGGCAAATTTCTCTGTATTACCGCAAACAGGACACTAAGGTTATATTTGCTCGAACTAAAAAGTGGTGGGATTCTCTGGGCAGCCAAAAGATTGATTGGATTAACGCAAAAGAGGATACACCGCCAGAAGTACTTGAGGCTCTTGAATTGGCGAGTTTGGTTAGATTCGCTTTGATTAAATTGCCTGGTGAATACCAGAGACTGCTGCTGGCTAAGTATGTTGACGAGCAATCAGTAAATAAAATAGCTGAAGATTTAGATTGCAGCCCTGTTGCTGTTATGTCAAAGCTGGCCAGGGCAAGAAAAACTTTTCGTGCAGCTTTTAGCAAGCTAATACAGTCGGCGCCGGATTTAAAGGAGGTGTCGTTATGATGACAAATGAAAACAGAAAAGATGAACGATTTTCCGAATTGCTTTCTACCATCGAAAAAAGAAAGGTTTTGCCTGACAAACAATTCCTGGCTCAACTTCGAGAAAAATCAGTAGAAGAATTCGATACTTGTTCGGCGGAAAGCAAAAATTACTCACAAACAAAAACTATCTCTATCTGGAGAATTATTATGAGAACAAAAATAATAAAATTTGCCGCAGCGGCGGTGATAATTATTGCGGTACTTATTGGAATAAATTCCTTTTTCGGTACAGGTACATCGGTTGCTTTTGCCGAAGTACTCGAATATTTCCAGACCTTTAGCTATACATTTGATTTAACCGTTGGCACCTCCGCAGAAAAACAAGAGTCAATAGATTTTACAATGCAGGCAATGGTGTGGGAATTAGGTTATATGCGAGTGGATTGCTCAGCTGTTGGTGTAGGCAAGATCTCCTCAATCACCGATTTTAATGCCGGTAAAACCCTCCTTCTGTTCCACCAGAACAAAACAGGAGTGATGAAAAAAGAATCTCTTTTGAACAAAGACACTGGAGCCGGTGGAATAGTTTCTTTTTGCACTAAGCCAATTGAAAACCTGTGGAACCTGCGTGATGGCACAGAGGACCAATTGGGAAAAAAAGAGATTGGCGGACAATATGTTATCGGTTTCAGGGATTATCAAGAGGATGAGTATTTTGAGTATGACATTACGGTTTGGGCAAACCCTGAAAGTGGCATTCCGAGTTTGGTCGTGGTACTGGCAAATCCCCTGGACAAATCTTATCCATCAATAAAATGGACGATGGAAAACTTCGATCTTGATGTTGAGCTGGACGAAGAACTATTCAGCCTTGAATTGCCGGCAGGGTATACTTTGGCATATCAGGAAGATTTAGAAAATCTTGAAGTAGAGACAGAGCCCTCGATAGAGTCGGAAAAAATAGTGCGAGTGCTTGAACTTTACTCTGAGGACAGAAATGATGAGGCAATAGAACTCCTGCTGGGAGTAAACTGGACGAAACAAATTGAATTCGGCAAAGAACCGTATATTTTCAGTATTACAGAAAAGGGATACATTTCCCTAAAGGCCAAGGACCAAAAGCATGCCATGGAAGAAATTATGGTTACGGCATCTACGATGAGAAAGATTGTAAAAGAAACTTTGGCTATAGGAAAGGCTGCTATGGCAAATCGGAATTATAAAGATGCAGAACAGCATTTTAATGCAGCGTTGCAATTGGGAGGATTGTTGTCCCGTAATCCCGAAAGTATGGTAATGGTGCGGTTGGTAGGGGTGGCTATAAAAAAAGTTGGTCTGAATGAAATGATAAATTTGTACGGAACGACAAATGATAATGGGAAACTGCAAGAGACAAAAAAGCAACTCCGCATAGCCGAGGCGGAAGGAGATAAGATCAAAAAGCAAGTGACAGGTCAATAGACATATAGTCTATATGCGTGTATTCGATAATGAGGCCGGGCTTTTGAGGCCCGTTTTCAGTGCTGGCAGCATCATTACGGTGGTTGTAACGGCAAATAGCCAGGGAAGATGCCTGGATTTGACAAGCCGCTTTATGATCCTTGCTGCAATATGTGGTATCACCTAAGCAATCCCCTGCTAAACTCCTGATCGCACGGCCGAGCTTTTAGTGTTTGTAAAATACCAGAATCGTCCCCAAATTACAAGTTATTTGGATTCGTTACCTCCCCGAACGCTGGCGATAAGGTGAAATAACGGTGAATATTCGGCGTCGATAGTGATATTTTTATCGGACGAGAGGGAAAAACTCTTAAAAAAGTTCAAAAAAAACAAAAAAACTTCAAAAAAAATGATTTTCTCTGTTGACACGCCTCGAAATGCGCTTTATATTTTACAAAATGCAAAATATGTTTTTTGACTATTAACAGGCGACGAAAATGCAGCAAGGTACAATCGCTCCTACCAAACTCTATCGAATCGGTGAACTTGTCCGCTATACCCCCTTCTCAAGACAGACCATCCATAACTATACAACGATGGGTCTTATCCATGAGGCGAGCTGGACCGAAGGCGGACACCGCCTCTACGATATATCTGTTTTCGAGCGACTCTCCAAGATACTGGAACTTAGAAAGACAAACACCCTGTCAGAGATACGAACGATGATTATTTCCGGACAATTGGAATGAGTATCAAAATGCAAAATTGCGGACCCCGCCGACGGCGGAGGCTATTTTTATAAAAATAAGGATTGAGAGTATCGCGACGAATGGATTTGTCATCGACTACAACTGATAATGTTACAGAAATACTCGTAAAGATAATCGAGTTTACTGAACGGCGGCACGGGCTGCTGACCAGCAATATCCTCGACATTAATGAACCTGATTTTGTTCCCAAAGATATGGATGTAACAGGATTCGCGGATTTGATGGGCGATGCGGTATCTGAACATGTTCGCAGCCAGCGTCTTCTGCTTCGTGACAGCAACAATATCAAATTCGGTGCCAGCGGCAACTTCAAATGTAAAGCTATTGTCGATAATCACGCCCGAAATCTCCTCAACAAGAACGCAGAGGCCTATATGCAGATACAACTGAAAAAACTTTCTGAAAATACACTCAATAACGAAGTGGCAAATCGTCTTCTGGAACACAAGCAAAGCGCAAACCAGCCATTTAACAATTAGAATTGAAAATACCTATGATACACAGCTCCAGCATACAACAATTACATCCGCTTGTCAGTCCGCAACGGAGACGGGCCTCCGTAATGGCCGTTACCAGCGGCAAAGGCGGAGTTGGAAAGACCAGTATCTCCGCGAACCTGGCTGTCTGCCTTGCCGGAGCCGAAAAAAAAGTGACCCTCATCGACGCTGATTTTGGGCTTGGAAACCTCGATGTCGTAATGAATATCGATACAAGATACAACATTTCCCATGTAATTTCAGGAGCAAAGACGCTTGAAGAAATCATTCATGTAGGTCCGGGCGGTGTGGAAATAATCTGCGCCGGCTCGGGGCTTGAAGATATGGCTAATATCGGACCATTCAAGCGACAGCGGCTGCTCGCTGAACTTGAAGCCCTCTGCAGCAACAGTGATATAGTATTGATTGATACGGCTGCGGGCATCGGCAACTCGGTAGTTAGCTTCTGCTGTGCCGCTGACAAAGTGCTGGTTGTTACCACTACCGAACCCGCCGCAATGACCGATGCGTATGCGATGATCAAAGTACTCTCGCAGAACAACTATGCCGGCAGAATCTCCCTGATAGTCAATATGGCCGATAATCCCGCGGAAGGAAGAAAAGTATACCGGCAAATAGCCGAAGCGGCATCTCGATTTCTTAATATACATTTGTATGAAGCTGCCGTTCTGTGCAGGGATGATTCGCTTGTTGCTTCGGTTAAGTCGCGAACTCCGGTTGTACTGGCATACCCGAGAGCAAAAATTACAGCATCCTTTAGCGCAATGACCGCAAGACTGGTCAAAGGTGTCGCAATAGAACAAAATGAAAAAGGATTTTTTAATAAAGTACTTAACTGGTTTTGCTAAACCCGGCTGGCATAATAGTCGATATACCCATGCTCGTAAATACGGTTAAAAATCGTGTGCGCCTGTTGAGTGGGAATATTGTCACTCCGTTATAGGACCTAACAGTTCCGAACGGGAAAAAAATTGAAAATGTGCAGGGAGGTTCACGAAATGAAGACATCGAGGATAGAGCAAATTAAAGAAGTCTGGGATGACTTTTTTAAGACCGGAAGTGAGCATTCCCGTAATCTCCTTATAGAAAATTACCTTATCCTTGTAAAATATACCTCCAATCGTATCTACGCGAAGCTGCCCGATAAAGTTGAGCTTGACGACCTTTTCAGTGCCGGGATATTCGGTCTGATGGATGCGATCGACGCATACGACCCTGAAAGAGGTATTAAATTTGAAACCTACTGCTCTCCGCGAATTCGTGGAGCAATCCTTGACGAGCTTCGCAGCATGGACTGGGTTCCGCGTCTGGTTCGCTCCCGCGCCCATCAGCTCGAAAATGCCATAAGGACACTTCAGGCCCATCTCGGCAGAATACCTACCGAAGATGAAATCGCCGACGAACTGAACCTTAACGGAGACGAATTCCACAAACTCCAGCGGGATGCGACCGCTACCGGCCTGGTATCGCTGAATAATAAATTCGCTGAATCTGACAGCGAAAGGGATGTCCGCGAAATCGACATTATCGAGGACCAGAAAAGCCAGGACCCGATCATCGAGGCCCAAAAGAGGGACTTCAAAAGCCTGCTTACAAAAGGTCTGACACGCGCAGAACGACTCATCATCATCCTGTACTACTATGAAGAAATGACGATGAAGGAAATCGGGCTAACGCTTGATTTGTCCGAATCGCGCGTTTCACAAATGCACTCTTCCATCATTGCACGGCTCAAGGCGCAAATGAACTCACGAAAAAAAGAGTTCTCATTCACCTGAGCCGGATAAAGTAGTATTTGGTTACTATTTTGCGCTCAATCGGTTTGCAACTTCATCGTAAATCAGTGGCCGTTCCGTCCGACATTGGCTGTGTAGTCAGTAGGTACTCGCAGGAGGAATGTGTCAGATGCCGGGAGTGGTGGAGGAGAACAGCACTTGAAACTTGAAAAAGGAGGTACAGCTCTCTATTGACTTTATGATAGACGTCTGGCCATCTTAGCTAAGTTTCGAAGCTCTCCTTCATCCAAAATTTGTGTTGGCAATATTGATTTGCTTGCATCTTTTGTGCTCTCCCCTATTATTTCTTCTAAGTCCCCGTATTCAGCAGCTTGCTTTTCGAGTTGTTCATTAATTGAGGTCAGTTCATCAATCCGCTGCTGGAGGCTTTCATTAGCTTCTGACAGTTCGGTCTTCTTATCCCCAAGCTGTTGGGTAAATTGATTAACCGTCTCCTGGCGTTCGGAGACCTGAAGGGCAAGAGTCTCATTGCTGGCGGTTAACTCAGAATAATGCTGCTTGAAAGATTCTTCCGATACCTGGTGTTCGGATACCTGTTCATTGGCTTCTGACAGTTCGGTCTCCTTATCCTCAAGCTGTTGAGTAAATTGATCAACCGTCTGCTGGTGCTCGGATACCTGCTCCTCAACCTGCTCCTCAACCTGCTCCTCAACCTGCTCCTCAACCTGCTCCTCAACCTGCTCCTCAACCTGCTCCTCAACCTGCTCCTCAACCTGCTCCTCAACCTGCTCCTCAACCTGCTGGCGGTATTGTTGAAGTTGGTTCTCCGCATTCTCACGCTCGCTAGTTTGCTGCTGGAGACGTTCATTAGCTTCTGACAGTTCAGTATTCTTGTCCTCAAGCTGTTGGGCAAATTGATTAACCGTCTGCTGGTGCTCGGAGACCTGCTGGGCAAGCTGCTCTTTGGCGGAGGATAGTTCAGCGGTCAATCCCTCAACCTGTCCCTCAACCTGCTGGCGGTATTGTTGAAGTTGGTTCTCCGCATTCTCACGCTCGCTAGTTTGCTGCTGGAGCTTTCCATTAGCTTCTGACAGTTCAGTATTCTTGTCCTCAAGCTGTTGAGTAAATTGATTAAACGTCTGCTCGTGCTTGGATACCTGTTCACTGGCTTTTGATAGTTCAGTATTCTTGTCTTCAAGCTGTTGGGCAAATTGATTAACCGTCTGCTCGTGCTTGGATACCTGTTCATTGGCTTCTGATAGTTCAGTATTCTTACCCTCAAGCTGCTGAGTAATTTGATTAACCGTCTGCTGGCGTTCGGATACCTTTTCATTAGCTTCTGACAGTTCGGTCTTCTTGTCCTCAAGCTGTTGGGTAAATTGATTAACCGTCTGCTGGTGCTCGGAGAGGCGTTCATTAGCTTCTGACAGTTCGGTCTTCTTATCCTCAAGCTGCTGGGTAAATTGATTAACCGTCTGCTGATGCTCGGAGAGGCGTTCATTAGCTTCTGATAGTTCGGTCTTCTTATCCTCAAGCTGCTGAGTAAATTGATTAACCGTCTGCTGGTGCTCGGATACCTGCTGGGTAAGCTGCTCTTTGGCAGAGGTCAGTTCAGCGGTCAACCCCTCAACCTGCTGGCGATATTGTTGAAGCTGGTTCTCCGTATTCTCACGCTCGCTGATTTGCTGCTGGAAGCGTTCATTAGCTTCTGACAGTTCAGTCTTCTTATCCTCAAGCTGCTGAGAAAATTGATTAACCGTCTGCTGGTGCTCGGAGAGGCGTTCATTGGCTTTTGATAGTTCAGTATTCTTATCCTCAAGCTGCTGAGAAAATTGATTAACCAGCTGTTGGTGCTCGGATACCTGATGGGCAAGCTGCTCTTTGGCGGAGGTTAGTTCAGCAGTCAACTCCTCAACCTGCCCCTCAACCTGCTGGCGGTATTGTTGAAGCTGGTTCTCCGCATTTTCACGCTTCTCAATTTCCTGCTGGAGCTGCTGGCCAGTAGCTTTCAGCTCATTACTACGCTGCTTTAGGTGTTGCTCCAATTGCTGTTGTGCAGCTATTTGCTGATTAAGACACTTTTGAGCATCAGCCAATTTAATATTGTACCGCTCAGCCAGAGATG
>SDBT01001902.1_pt1 | contig 37481 bp, 34 predicted proteins | sample 2277101 | NCBI WGS metagenome assembly SDBT01 (sample SAMN10404973, study PRJNA504765) | marine sediment metagenome | isolation source: marine sediment core GS10_PC15, 103 cmbsf | place: Arctic Ocean: Southern Knipovich Ridge | collected 2010 | reverse complement strand
ATTAAGCTGCTAAAGCTACTTCGCTATTATCTGCGATTATGTTTCGTTCAGTTTTTTACGAGTCCTGACACTCGGCTTGCTATCTAAGCTCAACCTATCCCCGTCGAATCCAAGTCGCCCCCCACATGCGGACAAGACTTATGATTTCATACCGGTATATATTATACTAAAATTAATAATTTTTTAAAGCCCTTTTCATTTCTCTATCATGTTCCTTATCCTGGATATCCCTGCGCTTATCCCTTTTGACCTTCCCTTTAGCCAGCGCCAGCCCTACTTTTACTATATTCCTCTTCAGGTATACTTTTAAAGGGACCAGGGTCAGGCTATTGTCTGTAAGTTTGCCCATTAATTTGTTTATCTGCCTTCTATGCAGGAGGAGTTTCCTGGTCCTCCGGGGATCTATATCTTCGATCCTGCTTTTGCCGTATGGTGAGATATGCATATTGTAAATGAATAATTCTCCCCTGTTTATCCTTCCATAGCTGTCTTTTATATTTAACCTGTGCTCCCGGATCGATTTGACTTCTGAACCCTGGAGTACTATTCCTGTCTCAAAACTATCCAGGATAAAAAAATCATAGAAAGCTTTCTTATTACGGGCACAAATATTAGCATTCCCTTTGGTACCATTCTTTTTTTTCAATTTACCTGGCCACTCCCGCTTTCTTCTATAAGCGTCTTGATCTCCTCCAGTGCCCTTTCCAGCTGCAGGTCCTCTGTGCTTTCCGGTCCTAATTCAACCAGGATATCCGGGTCTATGCCCACCTCGTCTATGGAAATCCCTGAGGGCAAAAAATATTTAGCTGTAGTAAATTTTAATCCGGAGCCGTTTGAAAGCTCATGGACCACTTGAACGGTCCCTTTGCCAAAACTGCGTTCACCGACCAGAATAGCGCGGTTATTATCTCTCAATGCTCCTGCGACCAGCTCTGAAGCACTGGCTGAAAATCCATTTATTAGTATTATCAATGGTATATCGGTGTATTTCCCTTCCTGTGCAAAATATTCATCCACTCTTTCCTCATTATCTGATCTGCCCCTGACTGTCACGATCGCACCCTGGGACATAAACAGGTCGGCGACATCGACTGCATCATCCAGGACCCCTCCCAAATTATTCCGGAGATCAAATATTATCCCTTTTATTCCACTTTCAATAAGACCCTCGATCTCACTATCCAGTCCCTGCGCGCCATTATCCTGAAATCCGATATAATGTATATATCCTATATCTCCTTCAAGAATATCTGAAACCAGGTTTGGGACATGAAATTTTGCCCTGGTGATAGTTACTTCAAAAGTCTTATCTTCCTCCGGCCTGGAGATCTTCAGGTCCACGCTGGTACCCTCTTCGCCTTTGATCATTGGTACCACATTTTCCAGGGCCATCTCTCCTATATCTATGCCGTCGACTTCAATTATTATATCTCCTTCTTTCAGCCCGGCTTTGAATGCAGGGGTATTCTCAAGCGGCATGACGACCAGGACCTTTCCATCATCATCCTGGGTCACAATAATCCCTATTCCACTCATCGTACCGCCATAGGACTCAGTTATCTTATTATATTCATCAATGGTAAAATATTCTGCATTCTTGTCATCAAGAGAAGAAAGCATCCCCTCTATGGCAGCTTGAAGCAATTCTTCCCTGTTCTTTTGGACTATTGCATCACTGCTTATTAAATCCAATGCATCCTCAATAGGCTCATAACTAAAACCTTTCTGGAAATTCTCAGTAATATCTTCAAAAAATCCTCCGCCACTGTCTCCATCATCAACTATATTATTTTGTGTTTTATCCAGGATATATTTCTTTATTGCATTGAAACTAAAACCTGCCCAGAATCCGGCAGAAAGAAGTAAGACCACAGCCACTATGACTGCAACTACTTTTAATACTACTCTTCTCATAAATATTTCCTTTATATCATTGAATTATTAAACTATAAGATGTGGCACCATGTGAAGACCTCATTACTCCAGATAAGCAAGAGGATTCTGTGCACTGCCATTGATCCTTACCTCAAAATGAAGATGCGGCCCTGTGGACCAGCCGGTGGAACCCACAAGCCCTATTACCTGGCCCCTCTCCACAAATTGCCCCACAGACACTCTTATGCTGGACAGATGGGCATATAAGGTAGCAAATCCTCCTCCGTGATATAACATGATCGAATAGCCATAGCCGCCATAATATCCTGCCTGGATCACCTGGCCGCCATCTCCTGCCTTGACCAATGTCCCATGGGGAGCTGACCAGTCCAGGCCGGAATGAAATCTTCTTACACCAAATATGGGGTGGATCCTGTAACCGAAACCTGATCTATACCTTCCCACTACGGGCCACATAAATTTTCCTGAGGGTGCAGTGCCGTATTTATAGCTTTCGAGGATCCTGGACACTTCAGCTTCACGGATCTCCAGTTCTTTTTCCATCCGTAGAAGCGCATTTTTATTTGCAGTGGTCTGGTTAAGAAGACCCTGCTTTTCAGCATGGATATCCTCGATCTCATTTGTTTTTTGTTCAGCCTTAGATACAAATTTTTCAATATTGGCTTTATGCTCCTTCTGTTTTTCCCTCAGGTCGATTATTGATTTTTTTATACCGATGGTGGCGCTTCTTTTATCTTTGATCTGTTCAACATACTGGGTATCCTGTTCTGCAAATAAGTTCATCAATTTTAACCTTGAAATAAAATCGATAAAATCTTCTGCCTTGAGCAGCAGTTCAAGGATATTATTGTTCCCATTCTTATAAATAGCTGCTACCCTGTCATTTAAAATGGTTGTTTTGTCATCCAGCTCTTCCTCGATCTTATTTAATTCTTCTTCCTTCAGGACCAGTTCAATAGTGGTCCTATCGACCTCGGTTTTAGCCTCACCCAGCTGACCGTTCAGGCCGTCCAGTTCAGATAATGCTCCCAGAAGCTGTTCCTCTACCTTACTTACTTCACCCCTGTACTGCCGCTCTGTCTTCTTGACCTGCTCGATCTTTTCCTGGGTCTCTTTTCTCTCTTTTTTAACCTGGTCCAATTCTTCTTCAAGGGATTGGGAGAAAATAGATTCGGGGAAAAGAAATAAGCAAAAACTCGAAAGTACTATGATCGTGACTATGATTATGGCTATATTATTACTACTTTTTATTTTCATTTTTTATAAAACCAATTTATATCTTTACATATCTCCGGAGGGCGATGCCGCTGCTAAGAAGTCCTATCAGGCCGCCTAAAACTATAAGACCCAGATATATATATAATATGATATTCCCGCTTCCGACAATAGCCAGCTCTTTTATCCTCATGGTATCAACTATTATCCTTTCACCCCGGATAAGTAAGAAATTGCCCATAAAATACAATAATATAGCAGAAATAACACTTCCCACGAACCCTTCAAAAAAACCTTCAAATAAAAATGGTATCCGGACAAACCAATTAGTGGCCCCTACCAATTTCATGACCTCGATTTCCTTCCGGCGGGCATATATGGATAACCTGATAGTATTAAAGATCAGCACAACTGTAGCAAGCAGAAGAACGATTATTATTAGAAAAGCAATCGTCCCTATAATGGCTGTTATGGAAAAAAGGCGGTTCACGTAATTGCGACCATATATAACGTCATCGACTCCTTCAATATAATTGCTGTCTTTGTCCATAAAACGCAGGGCCACAAGTTCCACTTTTTCAGGATCATTTAAAGTGATCTCAAAAGATGCAGGGAGCGGATTGCCCTGTATCTCCTTTAATATATCACTGCCTTCGTTCTGTTCCTTAAAACGCTCAAGAGCCTGTTCTTTTGAAACATACTTTATTTCTGCAGTCTCTTCCCAGCTGGTGATCTCTTTTTCAAGATAGCCTTTTAATTCATCAGAAATATTACCCTTGAGATATACTGCAAGCTCTACCTGGTCCTTTATGGAATTGATTATGCCCTGGATATCATAGACCATTACTGTAAAAAAACCGACAATGAACAGCGTGATAGCTACAGTGGTTATAGCCGTAAACCCCATTAAGAAATTTCTTTTAAAGCTTGTAAATGTCTCACTGAAAAAATACCTTGCCCTTACCATCAGTCTCCGTATACTCCTCTCTTCTGGTCTCTTATCAACTCTCCCTCTTCTAGTTCGATCACCCTTCTTCTCATGGAATTAACAATGCTCCTGTCATGAGTGGCCATTACTACAGTGGTCCCGATAAGATTTATCCTGGAAAGTATCTTCATGATACCTTCAGCAGTAGAAGGATCCAGGTTTCCCGTGGGCTCATCGGCAAGCAGTATGGGCGGCATGTTTACAAATGCCCTGGCTATGGAAATCCTTTGCTGCTCTCCCGCTGAGAGCTGGTTCGGGAATGAGTCGCCCTTTCCGTAAAGGCCCACCAACTTCAGGACCTGCGGGACCTGTACTTTTATCTCATAAACGGGCCTGCCTATGACTTCCAGTGCAAAGGCCACATTCTCAAAAACATTTTTATTGGAAAGCAGTTTAAAATCCTGGAAAACGCAGCCAATATTCCGTCTCAATTGCGGGATCCTGCTTGCCTTAAGATTGCAGATATTCCTTCCGGCAACAAAAATATTACCTTCGGTCTCATTGATCTCCCTGATCAGTATTTTGATAAAAGTGGATTTACCAGATCCGCTCGGGCCCACCAGGAAAATAAATTCTCCCTTTTTAATACTCAGGTTTACGTTTTTTAAAGCAACCGTCTGGTTATCATATATTTTTGTTACATTTTTAAATTCGATCATATTCATTTTATCTGGCATGAAGACTCCATAGATTTTTCAATATGAAGAGTTTACCCTTAGGATAATTTTTTTTCAAGAAAACTCCTTATAAACGGATCTATCCTGCCGTCTAAAACAGAATCTACATCACCTATTTCTACCCCTGTCTGGTGGTCCTTTATCAACTGATAGGGCTGGAGCGTATAACTTCTTATCTGGTTTCCCCATCCTATTTCCTTTTTTTCACCCCTGACTTTTTCGATCTCATCCCTGCTTTTCTGGTATTCGACTTTAAAAAGCCTGGACCTGAGGATCTGCATGGCTGTCTGCCTGTTTAAGATCTGGGACCTTTCATTCTGGCACTGGACTATGATCCCGGTAGGGACATGCGTGATCCTTACTGCAGAGTCAGTGACATTGACATGCTGGCCCCCTGCACCGCTCGATTTATATGTCTCGATCTTCAGGTCTTCTTTATTTATCTTTATATCAATATTGCTTTCAATAAGCGGGATGACATCTACTGAAGCAAATGAAGTATGCCTTCTTTTTGAGGCATCAAAAGGAGATATCCTTACCAGCCGGTGGATGCCTTTTTCAGACCTTAACAGGCCGTAACCATTTTTTCCTGTTACAGTGAAGGTGACATTCTTTATCCCTGCTTCCTCACCTGATTGATAATCAGTGATCCTGAATGAAAACTTCCTCTTTTCTGTCCACCTTGTATACATCCTGAGCAGCATCTCGGCCCAGTCCTGGGACTCAGTACCCCCTGCTCCAGGATGGATGGTCACTACTGCAGGATAAGAATCATACTTATCGCTTAAAAGAGCCTTTTCCTCAAGGTCATCCAGTGTGGTTTTAATAGTATCCAGGTTTTGCAATAGTTCCTTCTCGAGTTTTTTATCTTCCTCACTTTCAAGGATCTGGATGGCAAGGCTTGCATTTTCTATTTCTTCCTCGATCCCTTTTATATTGTCGATGACCTCCTTATGGTCATTTATTTCCTGGGTCACCTTTTGGGCTTTCTGGGAATCATCCCAGAAACCAGGGGTCAATGTCTTATCCTGAAGGTCTTTTAATTCTTTTTCCTTCTTTCCTATTTCAAAGACAATTTCTAAGATAGGTCAGCTTTTTCAGTAGTTTATCTAAAACCAGCTTGTGTTCTTCGATCATTTGTCCTCCAACCTTTAAATATTTAAATTATTTGCCGCAACATTTTTTATATTTTTTCCCGCTTCCGCAGGGGCATGGGGAATTCCTTCCGATCTTTTCCCCGGCAGCAGTTTTCTTCCTGGCAGCCTGTGAAACTGATTGAGCGGGACCACTGGTAGAAAGATTTTTTATATCAGCAGTCTCTTTTGCTTCTGCCTTCTCCTGTTCTTCCTTTGATACTATCCTGGCACTTAGAAGCAGTTTTGCGGTATCATACTTTATTTCTCCTATAAGTTCTTTAAATAAATGAAAAGCTTCCCTTTTAAACTCGACCAGGGGATCCCTCTGGCCGATGGCCCTGAGCCCGATGCCTTCTTTTAAATAATCCATCTCCAGGAGATGGCCCCTCCACATATTGTCTATTACATTCAACATTACCATTTTTTCCAGCTTCCGGATAACGGGAGGTGAATACTGGTCCTCTCTTCCTTTGTAAAGGTTCATTGTTTCTTCAGTCAGTCTTTCCTTGAGTTTTGCCATATCCCATTTTTCCGATACAAACTCTTCCCGGTCAAGCACTTCTGCGGCCCTGTCTTTTGGGAACAAGGGGCCCAGGTATCCTGCAAGATCTTCCAGGTTCCACTTTTCAGGATAATCTCCAGGATTTATATGGGAGTCAACACCCGCCTCGATCACATCCGTCATCATGCTCACTGCGGAGTCCCTGAGGTCTTCGGTTTCCAGGGCCTTCTTTCTCCTGGCATAGACGACTTCCCTCTGCTTGTTCATCACATCATCATATTCAAGCACATGTTTTCTTACCTCAAAATTTCTGCTTTCTACCTGTCTCTGGGCATTCTCTATTGACCTCGTTATAATCGGATGCTGGATGGGCAGGTCCTCCGGGAAATTAAAAGTCTGCATTATGCCGTAGATCCTCTCGGACCCAAACAGCCTTAAAAGATCATCTGCAGTGCTCATGTAAAACTGGCTGGATCCTATATCTCCCTGGCGGCCGCTCCTGCCCCTGAGCTGGTTATCGATCCTCCTGCTTTCATGCCTTTCGGTTCCGAGGACATGAAGGCCCCCGAGACCCACAACTCCTTTACCCAGGACAATATCAGTTCCTCTTCCTGCCATATTGGTTGCAATAGTCACAGACTTTTCCTGGCCCGCTTTGGCGATTATCTCTGCTTCCTTCTCATGGTATTTCGCATTTAGGACCTCATGGGGTATTCCCCTTTTTTTAAGCATCCTGCTCAAGATCTCAGATTTTTCAATTGATATGGTGCCCACCAGGATCGGCTGTCCCTTATTATAGCGGCCGATAATATCTTCAATTATTTTTTCAAATTTTATTTTTTCAGTCTTATAGATCAGATCAGGCTGGTCTTCCCTTATCATTGGTTCATTTGTGGGGATCACCATTGTCTCCAGCCCGTAAATATGCCTGAATTCAGCTGCTTCGGTCAGGGCAGTCCCGGTCATCCCGGACAGCTTGTCATACATCCTGAAATAATTCTGTATGGTGACAGTAGCCAGGGTCTGGTTTTCATCCCTTACTTCGACTCCTTCTTTTGCTTCAATTGCCTGGTGCAGCCCTTCACTATATCTTCTTCCCGGCATAAGGCGCCCGGTGAACTCATCTACAATTATTACCTGGCTGTCTTTTATCATATAATCCACATCACGCTTGAACAAATAATGTGCCTTAAGCGATTGGTTTAAAGCATGTATATAACGGAAGTTAGAAGGGTTGTAAAGATTTTCGAGGCCGGTGATCTCTTCAATATGTGCCACTCCCTTCTCAGTGATGGCCACGATCCTTGCCTTCTCATCGATCTCGAAATCCTCCTCTGCCTTAAGCCTCGGGACAATACGGGCAAATTTCCCATAGATCTCAGTGGTCCCATAGGCTAATCCCGAAATTATAAGGGGGGTCCTGGCCTCATCGATCAGGATACTGTCTACTTCATCTATTATGGCATAAAAATGCCCCTTCTGGACCATGCTCTCCTTGTTTACTACCATATTATCCCTCAGGTAGTCAAAACCAAATTCATTATTTGTGCCGTAGACCACATCCGCATCATAGGCCAATATTTTATCTTCCTGGGGCATCTCATGCTGAAGCAGCCCCACCTTCAGGCCCAGGAATTCATATATTACACCCATCCATTCGCTGTCCCTTTTGGCGAGGTAGTCATTGACCGTGACAAGATGGGTGCTGCTGCCGGTAAGTGAATTTAAAAAGACCGGAAGTGTAGCAGCAAGGGTCTTCCCTTCGCCGGTCTTCATTTCTGCGATCTTCCCCTCGAATAAGATCACTCCACCCATTACCTGCACATCAAAATGCCTCATCTCCAGGGTCCTTTTGGCAACTTCCCTTACAACTGCAAAAGTTTCAGGAATAAGCTCTTCAAGCTTTTCCCCCCTGTCATATCTCTGCCTGAACTCGACTGTCTTTGCTGCAAGCTTTTCATCGGGAAGAGCGCTTACGCTATCCTCCAGTTCATTTACTGCCGCCACAATACTGTCATATTTTTTTAATTTTTTTCCTTCTCCGAATTTTAGAATATCTCCAAATCGCTTGATCATATATCCTTACCTTTAAATCATTGATTTACAGTGCGGGTTCGATCAACCCGTAATTTTTGTCTCTCCGCCGGTAGACCACAGCAGTTTTTCCTGATCCAGAATTAATAAACACAAAGAAATCATGCCCGACCATTTCCATCTGTATGACTGCTTCTTCCGGTGAAATAGGTTTAAGCTCAAAAGTCTTTGTCTTGACAATAGACTTCCTGATCTTTTCTTCAAGGGTCTCATTTTTTTTAGGCTCCGGTCCTTCAAATCCTATTTCTGCCGGTTCATCCACCAATGGGTGGGAGGTCTTCCTTCCCCTCTTGATTATCTTATCCCTGAATTTTTTAACCTGCCTTTCCAATTTGTTAGCGACCCTGTCCACAGCTTCAAATAAATCCGATCCGGAATCAGCTGCCCTTATTACCTCTTTTCCGGTAAAAACTGTCACCTCCGCCCGATTATTCAGATTGATCCTGGGGTTCTTCTCAAAGATGAGCTTGACTTCGATCTCTTCCACCTTATCCAGAAGCCTGACCATTTTACTCTTGATCTTTTTTTCAGTATAGTTTTTGATTTTTTCATTTAATTCAAGATTCCTGCCTTTTACTATATATTCCATAAATACCAGCCTCCTCTTAAATCCTGTGATCTATAAACATCCATATTCTTAAGAAACTGCAAGACCTACAGCGCCTTTACTTTTTTTGCAAAACTTCCCCGCTCATCCTTACCCAGGTCAAATTCAACTTTCTGCCCTTTCTCCAGGGTCCTGAATCCTTCTGATTGAATAAACTCATAGCTTACAAAAACATCACCGATGTCTTTATTATCAGCCTTGATAAATCCAAATCCCTTTTCAGGGCTGAACCAATTTACCGTTCCTTTCAATTTGCCTGGTCCCATCAAACCCTTCTTGCCAATGTTAACAAATAAACCTTAAGGGCACCTGAATTTTTCAAGATCCTGCTTATTTCACTCAAAGTACTCCCGGTGGTCCATACATCATCGACCAAAAGCACGCCTTTCCCTGATATGCCAAGGCAATCCCTTACTTTAAAAGCTCCTTCTATATTACTCTTTCTCTGGAAAAAATCTAATCCGCGCTGCTTGAGGGTCTTCCTGATCTTCAGGATATTATCTATAAAAGGGATCCCTATAAGTTTTGACAGTGCCTGGCATAATATTTTCATGTGCTCTCCGGGAACTGTATCTATATAATCTATTCTCTCATATTTGTAATATTTGATATATGTATTTCCTAGAAAATCAGCAATAATTGTCTTCAGGTCATAAATCTTCTTATATTTATACTTCTTTATCATCTTTTTTACTCCACCGGTATAAACAGTAAAACTTCTATGGCGGAAAAAACTGAAATCCTCATTTTTGCAAAAGCTGCATCCAGCCGTGCTGTTTATATCCAGGGGTAGCGGCCTGCCGCAGTACTTGCAGATATTTCTGTCAATCCCGGTTATTCCGGCCCTGCACGTAGGGCAGAGCAGGTCAGGATCGACTTTTCCACAAACTGAACACAGGGGCGGTATAAGGGTATCTTTAAAAAAATTAATTATATTACTATTTTCCAACTGATACTAAAGGTTAATCTTCCTTTGTTTTCTTTCTATCGATATCTATGATCTCGTTTGACATTATCTTCACGCTTGGGTGTATTTTTATCCCATCTTTAATAATGCTCCTGGAACCGATCACTGCCTTCTCCAGGACTGATGCTTTGTCCTTTATTTTTGTATTATAACCTATTATTGCCCCTATCAGGGAAGCATCCTTCCCGATATATCCGCTTCCCCATTTGATTCCGCGGTAGAGAACTGCTCTCTCATCTACCACTGTATTATTGCCCAGGATTATCGGTCCATATAGTTTAGCACCTTTCTTTATGGTGCAGTTATCTCCGATGCATACAGGAGGAATGATTATTACGCTTTCTTCGATCTTACAGTCCCTGCCGATCCATACGCCTTCTTTTATTTCTTTGCCTTGCTTCTGAACATTGACCTTTCCTTCAAGCGCATCAAAATTGCCCTGCTGGTATTCGTCAAGGCTGCCGACATCATTCCAGTATTGATCGTGCTTATAACCAAAATAAGGAATGCCTTTTTCAAGAAGGTCCGGGAATAAATTCTTCCCGAAATCATAAAACTGGCCCTTTGGGGGCATATGTTCAAATATCTCCGGCTCAAAAAAATATATTCCGCTATTTGCAAGATTTGACTTTGCTTCGCCGCTTAAAGGTTTTTCCTGGAATCCTTTTATTTTCTTATTGCTGTCCAGCAGCACTACCCCGAATTGAGAGGTATCTTCGACTTCAGTCAGTACAAGTGTCGCTACCCCGCCTTTTTTCTTATGAAAATCAAGGGCAGCCGTGAGATCGATATCTGTAAGGGCATCACCACTCATTACCAGGAAAGTGTTTCCCCCAAAAAAATCTTCTACATTTTTTACCCCACCTGCTGTTCCCAGCAGCTCTTTTTCGAATGAATAGACAATATTTATTTTCCACTTTGAACCATCCCCAAAGTAATTCTTTATTTCATCCGGATACCAATGCAAATTGCAGACTACATGTTTAAAATCATGCTTTGCCAGCAGTTTGATAATATGCTCCATGACGGGCTGGTTGACTATTGGTGCCATAGGTTTTGATATCAGGTCAGTAAGGGGCCTGAGCCTGGTTCCGAGCCCTGCTGCCATGACCATAGCTTTTAATTCAGTCATTTTCTTTCCCCCCCGGTAAAACTATTTGTTTTTATACTACTAAATATCCTCTCAATATTTTCCTTAAATGGAGGATAGATGACTTCCTCCTCGGTTATAATGGCAGTGATGTTTTTTGCGGGTGTGACATCAAAGGAGGGATTTTTAACCGGCATATACCCGGGAATAATAACTTTACCCAGGACTTCCCTCATCTCCCTGGGATTTCTCTGCTCGATCGGGATCCTGTCCCCGGTTTCAGTATTTATATCAATAGTAGAAAGCGGAGCTGCCACATAAAATGGAATACTGTAATATTTGGCCAGGATAGAAACACCCAGGGTTCCTATTTTATTCGCCGCATCGCCATTCGCAGCAATCCTGTCCGAACCTACTATTACTGCATCGACCCCACCCTTTGACATAAAATACCCGGCCATATTATCTGAAATTATATAAAATGGTATTTTTTCCTGATAGAGTTCCCAGGCAGTGAGCCTTGCTCCCTGAAGGAAGGGCCTGGTCTCATCGACCACCACCTCTTCTATCTTCCCCTCCCCGCTCAGGGACCTGACCACTGCAAGGGCCGTTCCATATCCTGAAGTAGCCAGTGCCCCGGCATTGCAGTGGGTGAGGACTTTGATCCTGCCCGGTTTTCCCTTAAAGATCCTTATACCATTGGCACCGATCCTGTAATTTATGTCCAGGTCCTCTTCCTCGATTTTGCGGGCCTCTTTTACCAGTTTGCCGGCTATTTCCCCAACCGGGCCATCTTTATTATTATCCAGGACATTTTCCATCCTGTTAAGGGCCCAGAATAAATTGACAGCTGTGGGCCTTGTCCCGGACAGCATTAAAATACTGGCTTTTATAGAGTCCGTAAACTGGCTTTTGCTCTCTTCTTTAAAATTTAATGCTGCGATCGCGACCCCGTACCCTGCAGCTACCCCGATAGCAGGAGCTCCCCTTACAACCATCTCCCTGATCGCCTCTGCTACCATTTCCACTGAAGTACAGTCTACATAGACCTCTTCAAAAGGGAGCTTCCTCTGGTCTATTAATTTTAAACTTGAATCTCCCCAGATAAGGGTACTCACACCGGAATCTTTTGAGTCGCGGCTCAGGTTCCCATTTCCCATGAATCCAGATACTCCTTCTGCTCTGTTGTCAGGCTGTCAATTTTTACTCCCATGCTGTCAAGCTTTAATTCAGCGATCATATTATCTATTTTTTCAGGAACAGGATATACCTTGTTCTCAAGGCTTTTACTGTTTTCATATATAAATTTTGCACTCAATGCCTGGTTGGCAAAACTCATGTCCATAACGCTTGCAGGATGGCCCTCTGCAGCTCCAAGATTTACAAGCCTTCCCTGGGCCAGGACATATATTTTTCTTCCATCTTTCATAATATATTCTTCTACAAAAGGCCTGACCTCTCTTACCCCACTGCTGTTTTTTTCCAGATAGACTTTATCGATTTCTACATCAAAATGTCCTGAATTGGCTAAAATTACTTTATCCTTGCAATTTTTAAGTATGGTTTCCCCTATAACACTTTTGTTCCCTGTAACGGTAAGAAAAATATCCCCGACTTTTGCAGCTTCTCTTGAATCCATTACATCAAAACCATCAAGCTTGGCCTCCAGGGCCTTTAAAGGATCGACCTCCAGTACGATGACAATGGCTCCCATGCCTTTTGCACGGGCAGCCACTCCTCTTCCGCACCAGCCATAACCTGCCACTACAAACTTCTTGCCTGCCAGGAGAATATTGGTGGCCCTCAGGATACCGTCTATGGTGCTCTGGCCGGTTCCATATCTATTATCAAAAAAATGCTTGGTCCTGGCATCATTGACAGCGATTATGGGATAATGAAGGACTCCCTTGGATTCCATGCTTTTTAACCTTATGACCCCGGTAGTAGTCTCCTCGGTACCTCCATAAACACCTTCCAGGAGTTCTTTCCTGCTGCTGTGTATGAGAGATATCACATCAGCTCCATCATCCATGGTGATATGCGGACCAAAGTCCAGGACACTGTTTATATGGTCATAATATGTTTTATTGTCTTCACCTTTTATGGAAAATGTGGGGATACCGTAATCCTTCACCAGTGAAGCAGCCACATCATCCTGCGTGCTCAAAGGGTTTGAGGCGCACAAGGCGACATTTGCCCCGCCCTCTTTTAATGTGATCATAAGATTTGCCGTTTCAGAAGTAACATGCAGGCATGCCCCGCAGGTAATGCCTTCAAGCGGCTTATTCTTGGAAAAGTCCTCTTTTATTCCCCTGAGCACCGGCATTTCTCTCTCGGCCCACTCTATCTTGTTTTTTCCTTCCCGTGCCATTCCGGTATCTTTTACATCATATTCCATTAATGTTTTTCCTTTCTAAGTCACTATATTTTTATTGATCATATTTCAAATATATTATCACGGTCCCGCTACTGGTCCAATCTGGCCAGTTCAGCTTTAAGTGACTGTATTTTTTCAACAGGTGTGGGATCCACTCCTGAGGCGATCGCAAGATATACACTTGCTATATCACCCAGATACATGGTAGAAAGGGCCCTGGCTAATTTTGATCTTCCTTCCACCTGTATTTCAATTATATCACTTACATTCCCCTTGATAAGGCCCGCAGTCACATCGATACGTGTCTTTATCCTTTTATCTTCATCCTTTTCACGGAATATTATTAGGACCATCTTCCCGGTGGCCTCCTCCAACCTTTCCCACCCGACAGTCTCATTATGATTGAGCTCCGGGAACTCATTCCACCAGCAGGGAGTTTTTGAATTTTCATTGATCTCACATTTCAACCTGTATGCAATAGCAGATAGATACCCGTCTGTACCATATATTATGGGCAGGCTGTCCCCGATATCAGATGCCAGCTTTTTAGCAGGGTTTAAGCCTGAGCCGGTTTCCCTATTATAGAGGGCGGCTTTCTCCCTGATAAGGTCCAGGGCTTCGTCTACATTGTTTTCATCTATATCAATAAGGCCTATCCTGCCGAGAGCCAGGTATACCGGAAAGAATACATAGCCGATGGCGCCCCTGGGCTGAAGTCCCGATGGGATCTTTATCAATGCTTTCTGGTTGGCCCCTGCAATCTTTTCCAGTTCCCCTCCTGAGCAATTAACAAGTACTTCGCATCCGCGCTCCAGTGCCTGGCGGGTTGCCGAGATCGTCTCCTCTGTATTTCCGGAATAGCTCACAGGGATGACGAGCCACCTGTTGTCTATAAAAGCAGGAAGACTGTATCCTTTGACTATTTCTACAGGCACCTTTATATCGTCCTGGACCAATACTTTTACAATATCTCCTGAAAACCCGGATCCGCCCATACCCAGCAGGGCTACACCCCTGAACTCTTTTGCAGACAGGTCCTTAAGGTCGGCCGCCTCTGCAATTTTTTTTGCATCCAGGAGCTGCGAGTGAAAATTCTCCTCGATTTCCAGCATCCCGCCCTTATCGATTTCTTTTATCCTGTTTAAGTCATCAAGTATATTCATATAAACCTCCCTTGTTAAATTAAATTCTCCAGCAAGCTCAAGGAAAAAGAAAACTTTTAAATGGCACTCTCCAGGACTTTCCTGCCCAGGGCCTGAAGCTGGCCGGTCCTCTCCTCATCTTCTCCTTCAGCATATATTCTCACTACTGCTTCTGTCCCGGAGGGCCTGATCATGATCCAGTTATGGTCATCTATTATATATTTAAATCCATCAATAGTTACCACGCTGTCTGCGCCGGCTTTCCGTATTGCCCCCGGGATCCCGGCAGATAATATTGATTTCAGTTTCTCTTTCTGGTCCGCATTGATCCCATAATCCTTCCTATCGTAAACAAAATACCCAAACTGGCTGTAGATATTTTCCAGTATCTGGTTTGCAGTCTTGCCTTCCCGGCAGATGATCTCCAGCATCCTGAGCCCCATTACTATTCCATCCCGCTCCGGAATATTGCCTTCTGCCCAGAGTCCTCCGCTTTCTTCGCCGCCCACCATTACTCCGCCTTTCAGTATTTCTTCACCTATATATTTAAAACCCACAGGGGTGGTGACAAGCTCCAGCCCGAATCCGGAGCATATCCTATCAATGATCGACGAAGTCGTCACGGTCTTTATTACCCTTCCCTTTATTTTTTTACGGGCAGCAAGATACCACAGTACCATGGCAAAGATATGGTGGGAGCTGATATAGTTGCCGTCCTCTCCGAGGGCGCCTATCCTGTCCCCATCTCCATCCAGGCAGATCCCCAGTTCATGTTTTTCTTTTTTTAATATGGATATTGCCTCATTCAAATTATCCCCTATCGGTTCCGGGTTGATGCCCCCGAATGCCGGATTTAATACTCTATGGATGGTCCGGATATTGGTGGGGCCATATGAATCAAGGATCCTGGTAAAAATATCCTGGGAAGCCCCGTACATCGGGTCAAAAAGCAATTTGACACTGAAGCCCTTGATAGCGTCCCTGTCAATAATACTGTCTATATGGCTGCAGTAAGTGCCAGTAAGATCGACTTCTTCTATGTTTTCATTTTTGATACTGCCGCCGTTTAAATGTTTTTCGTATTTACTTCTATTTTTTACTGCCCCGTTTACTTCCTCTTCAATATCAGAGATCATATCCATAGTGGCCGAACCGCCAAAAGGACCCTTGATCTTATAGCCATTATAGTAATAGGGATTATGGCTGGCAGTGATCATGATCCCGAGGTCCGCATTTTTTTTAACAACAGCCGTTGAAAGGACAGGGGTGGTGATAAAGCGGTCCGAGAGCCATGTTGTGATCCCATTGCTGCTGAAGACCTCCGCTGCGGCCCCTGCAAATCTATCTGAGTTGAACCTGGTGTCATAGCCGATCACCACCCTGGGCCCGTGATCTTTCCGGGGAGGTTTTTTCTTTAGATAATTACAGACTCCCGGTGTCACGACCTTTACTTCGGCCACAGTAAAGTCGTCAGCGATTATCCCCCTCCATCCGTCTGTTCCAAATTTTATTTTTTTATTTTCCATTAGATCAAAGTTCCCGGCCCCTGATATTTATCCAGGTCACATCTGCTTTTTTAAATAATTGTAATCATATTCTACCATTATTTTTATCAGCTGCTTAAAATCCACTTTCCTCTTCCAGCCCAGTTCTTTTTTAGCTTTGCTGCAGTCCCCCTTCAGGAGATCTACTTCTGCCGGACGTATAAATCTCGGGTCGGTCTTTACATACTTTTCCCAGTCCAGGTCCAGGCATTCAAAAGATGCCTGCACCCATTCCTGGACCGAATGGGTCTCTCCGGTACTGATAACATAGTCATCGGGCTTATCCTGCTGGAGCATCATCCACATTACTTCAACATAATCTTTTGCATACCCCCAGTCCCTTTTTGCATCCAGGTTTCCAAGGTTGAGGCAATCTTTTATACCCAGTTTTATGAGTGCTGCACCATAAGTCACTTTTTTAGTGACAAATTCCAATCCTCTCCTGGGAGATTCGTGGTTGAAAAGTATTCCACTGCAGCAATACATGTCATAACTCTCCCGGTAATTTACAGTCATATAATGGCCATAGACTTTTGCCACTCCATAAGGGCTCCGGGGATAAAAAGGTGTTTTCTCGTTCTGCGGGACTTCCTGCACCTTTCCAAACATCTCAGAACTTGAAGCCTGGTAAAACTTAATATTTTTATTCATATGCCTTGCCGCTTCCAGTACCCTGGTCACACCCAGGCCGGTAAATTCCCCGGTAAGGACTGGCTGCTTCCAGGAAGTCGGGACAAAAGACATGGCACCCAGGTTATATATTTCGTCGGGCCTTGATTCCTTTAAGGCATCTATTATGGAAAGCTGGTCCAGCAGGTCTGCCTGGACAAATTTTAACCTGTCCCTTATATGCTCGATACGGTTAAAGTTTTCTACAGAAGACCTTCTTACCATGCCATAGACTTCATAATTTTTTTCCAGTAAAAAATCAGCCAGGTATGATCCATCCTGTCCTGTTATCCCGGTTATAAGCGCTCTCACCATTTCCTCCTTTATATTATTAAATCGATTATGAAGCATTTAAAAAAAGCCAGGATCAAAAAGAGATCTGCCCTTCTGTTACATTGGAATTTATATTGATCTTTATTCCGCTTTTTAAAATATTATTCTTTTCAATACGGGTATTATCACCAATAACAGACATATCTTCAATAGTCACATCTTTATCCAGTTCAACATTATTTGAAATAATAGAATTTTTAATAATGCAATTCTTCCCGATCTTTACTTTATTAAAGATTATGCTTCCTGAGATCTTTGAGCCTGAAGAGATACGGCAATCATTCCCTATTACCGTCAGGGGCAGTATTTTGGCCCCTTTCTCAAGTACCGTATTTTCCCCTATCACTACCGGGCCCGAATAAAAATTACTTCTGGCGGATCTTGATCCTTCCCCTGTATATATATCATCAGCAATTTCTTTATATGGAAACTCAAAAGGTATTTTCTTTTCAAGAATATCATGATGTGCCATAAGATACTTTTCCGGGGTCCCGACATCCAGCCAATAGGAATCAGACACATATCCGTATATCCTGAGGCCCTTCTTTAAGGCAGCAGGAAAGAGTCCTCTTTCAAAAGAGTACTTCTTGCCGTCCGGGGCCAGTCCCATAATATGGGGTTCGATCATATAGGTCCCGGCATTTATAAGGTTGGTGGTGATCTCCTGCGGACTCGGCTTTTCAAGAAATTCCTTTACACGGAAGTCATCATCAACAGGCACAAGGCCGTAAGCGGTCGGGTCCTCCACCGGGGTAAGGGCAATGGTAATATCGGCTTTCTTTTTCTTGTGGAAAGCAGCCATGGCACTGAGGTCAAGAGAGGTAAGGATATCTCCATTAAAGACCATAAAAGCATTCCCCTCAAGGTGGTCCTCAACATTTTTGACAGCCCCGCAGGTGCCCAGGGGATCTCCTTCCTTGACATATGTAAGCTTCAGGCCGAATTTGGCGCCGTCGCCAAAGTACTCTGTAAAAACATCAGGTAGATAGCATGTGGAAAATATTATATCACTAAGCCCATGGCTTTTTAGCCAGGTCACAAATTTTAGCATAAAGGGCCTGTTAATAAGGGGGAGCATCGGTTTGGGATTTAAAAAAGTGACAGGCCGGAGCCTTGTTCCTTTTCCACCTGCAAGTATTACTGCCTGCAATATAAACTCCTTTCTTCCTTATGGTATCATCAGTTAAACTTCATTTCTCCAGTACCGGAGCGTATCATTCAGCGTATCCTTTATGGAGTACCCGGGAGACCATCCGGTATGGGCCCTCAGCTTTTTATTCTCTCCATATACTGTCTCGATATCAATGGGCCTGAACTTGCTGCTGTCAGTCTTGACTTTGATGTCTTTCCTGCTGCTTAAGGATAAAAGCACATCCAGCAGGTCAGAGATCTTTGTCTTGCGGCCGGAACAGACATTATAGACCTCGCCCACCCGGCCCCTGCTGACTAAAAAAATATAAGCCTTCACCACATCCCTGACATCCAGGAAATCCCGCCAGGCCCCGAGGTTTCCTACCTTTATTAAAGGTCTTTGTTTTTCCTTCTCGATCAGGGCGACCTGCTTTGCAAAATCTGAGGCGACAAATCTTTCTGATTGTCCCGGGCCAATATGGTTGAAGGACCGGGCCACCAGGACAGGGATGCCGTAGGCCTCAGAGTATACGGTTGAGAAAAAATCCAGGGCAGATTTGCTTATGGCATAAGGATTTCTTGGATATATTTTAAAATTTTCATCAATAGCTTTCTCTTTGCCGCTGGCTTCACTATATCCTTCTGCCGTACATACCACAAGGATCTTACATGAAGGGCTGTACTCCCTCATGCTTTCCAGTATATTTATTCCGCTAAAAACATTGACCCTGAATGTGTCTATAGGGTTATCCCATGAATAATGGACTGAACTCTGGGCAGCAAGATGGTATATCTGCCCGGGTTTAAATCCTGCTATGATCTTTTTGACCTTTTCGCAATCGGTCAGGTCTGCTTCCAGCAGGTCTATATGGTCCGGGATCCGCCGGGATATGGAACTATCCAGCTTAATATCAATTCCCAGAATTTTATTATTGCTTTCTCCTGCGCCTTCCCCGGCCAGTTGTTCTACCAGGTACCTTCCGACAAATCCAGCGATTCCAGTTATCAAGATTTTCAAGAGTTTTCTCCCAGATCATCATTTTTAATACTATTTTAATACAAAACCTCATTATAAAAAATAAAAACCAGCTGTAAAGAATAAAAAGGCTATCTTTTAAAAATAACTCTGGCCGCAGAAAGTAAAAACCTGAAACCCAGGCCGAGTACCAGGAAGGGAATAAATACGATTTTTATTGTTTTTTTATAATTTTTCCAGAAAAAATAAAGAACACTTTTCTGCATCCTGAAGCTTGACCTGATATTTTTCCCTCCGCTGCCGCCGGCATGGTGCAGTATCCTGGAATCCGGCGTATAGTAGACTTTCCAATCTGCCTGCCGCATCCGGTAGCATATGTCCAGGTCCTCTACATACATGAAGTAGTTTTCATCAAGAAGACCTGTATCAGCCAGTGCGGCCCTGCGGATCATCATTGCTGAGCCCGATACCCAGTCTACCTTAAAGGGCCTGTCCCTGGATACATCCATAAGCTTATATTTCTTAGAAAAAGGATTGTCAGGATAAATATTTGTCAGCAGGGTATGTGCGGCTGCATTAAAAAATGAAGGAAAATTACGGCAGGAAGGCTGGATAGATCCATCACTATTAATGATCCTGGGCCCTGCTATGCCGATTTCCGGATTCCCGTCAATAAACTTTATTAATTTATCCAGGGAACCCCCGAAAACTTCACAATCGCTGTTTATAAGTAATATATAATCTGACCTGGTCCTTGCAATAGCCTGGTTATTTGCAGCCGCAAACCCGACATTTTTGCTATTAGATATAAGTGCCGCCCCGGGGTAATTTTTTTCTATAAATCCGGGGGTCCCATCAGTGGAAGCATTATCTACTACCACTATTTCATATCCCGGTCCCGGAGGATTTTTATAAATTGAATCCAGGCATGCTTTTAGAAATCCAAGACTGTTATAGCTGACGATGATTATTGTCAGGTCAAGATTTTTTGAGTTGTTCACTTTATCTTAATCGCACCATTATATTTAAGAATAATAGAAAATTATTATAACATATAACTCTTCCGGTATTATATCTTTTCTCCCTTTCGGGTCCCCGCGGCCTCAGGGAAGCAGGGTCAGGCCTTCAGTATACTGCGCAGCCCCAGGGCAAACTTTTCTACTTCTCTTATACCCTGTTTAAAGCTTTCTGCCTCCAGGACGAGGGATAGGATCTTGCTTCCTACTATGATCCCGTCGCACCAGTCTTTGATACCTTTTATTTGTTCCCGGTCCCTCAGCCCGAAACCCAGGGCCAGGGGCAGTTCTGTGACCAGCCTTAATCTTTCAAGAAAACCCTTCACTTCGCCGCCCTGTATATTCCCGGTTCCCGTGACTCCTTTTAAAGAGACACAGTACAGGAAACCTTTTGCTTCTTTGCTTATGGCAGACAGCCTTTTTTCACCGGAAGCCAGTGAAACCAGCATGATATTATCAATGCTTGAACCTGCAAAATAACTTTTATATCTCCTGTATTCCTCCAGCGGCAGGTCAGGGATTATCAGGCCCCCGGCTCCAGCGGCTTCTGCCCTTTTTAAAAATCTTTCGATCCCATAACTGTAAACAGTATTGAAATAAGTCATGATGACCAGGGGGGTATCAGTTTTTTTTCTTATTTTCCCGATCATGCTAAAGACTATGTCTGTATCTATTCCATTTCCCAGCGCGATCTTAGAAGTTTCCTGGATGACCGGCCCATCCGCCAGCGGATCTGAAAACGGGATGCCGATCTCAATTATATCAGCTCCACTCCTGTCCAGTACTTCAAAGAGGTCATAAAATTTCCCGGGGTCCGGGAAACCGCATGTTAAAAATGGGATAAAAGCTTTATGGTTTTTTTTCTTCAGGCCGCTAAAAACTTTTTTTATACTGTTACTATCCGCTTGCCCTGCCAAACTTCCTCCGATCTATCTATTGTCTATGTCTTTGTCTCCCCGCCCGGAAAGATTGACGATTATCACTCTGTCCCTGTCCAGGGACCCTGCCAATTTTGCTGCATAGGCTACTGCATGTGCGCTTTCATAAGCAGGTATTATTCCTTCATAAGATGACAGGGCCTCAAATGCCTCCAGGGCATCTTTATCCATGATGTATTCATACCTGACCCTGCCGGACTGTTTTAAATAGGCATGCTCGGGCCCCACACCCGGATAGTCAAGCCCGGCAGAAATAGAATGCGCCTCCTCTATCTGCCCATAATCATCCTGGAGCACATAACTGAGGGCTCCATGAAAGATACCGCGTTTACCATGGCTCAGCGTGGCTCCGTGCTTTTTGCTCTTTATTCCCTTTCCGCCTGCCTCCACGCCGACCAGCTGGACCTTCTCCCCGTCATCAAGGAATGGATAGAATATTCCGATCGAATTGCTTCCTCCGCCGACACAGGCTACTATATGGTCCGGCAGCTGTCCCTCGGCCTCCATGATCTGTTTTTTGGTCTCCTGTCCGATGATGACCTGGAAATCCCTTACCATGACAGGATATGGATGTGGCCCGACAACTGAGCCCAGGACATAATATGTATCATCTATCCTGGAGACCCAGTACCTGAGAGCTTCATTTACTGCATCTTTTAAGGTCCTGCTGCCTGATCTTACTTCGATTATTTCGGCCCCCATCAGCTTCATCCTGTAGACATTGGAAGCCTGCCTTTTAATATCCTTGCTCCCCATGAAGACCTTGCACTCCATATCAAACAGGGCAGCCGCTGCTGCAGTGGCCACTCCATGCTGTCCGGCTCCGGTCTCTGCGATAATATGCTTTTTACCCATCCTTTTTGCCAGCAATGCCTGGCCCACGGTATTATTAAGCTTATGCGCTCCCAGGTGGCAGAGATCCTCCCTTTTCAGGTAGATCTTTGCTCCCCCGGCTTTTGCGGTAAATCTTTTGGCAAGGTAGAGGGGAGTCGGCCTTCCGACATAATATTTCAGGTAATAGGCAAGTTCTTCCTGAAAGTCCCTGTCATCCTTAAACCTTAAGTAATTTTTTTCCAGTTCCTGCAGGGCAGTGACCAGGATCTCGGGAACATACCTTCCCCCGAATGCGCCAAAATATCCGCTCTCTCCGCCAGCATTTTTATTTTCTTCCATCAGTATTTTTGCCTTTCATGGTCATCTCAAAGCATTTACAAGGTCTGCCACTTTCTTTAAGTCTTTTTTCCCGGGGCTGGCCTCCAGCCTTGAAGAGGCATCGACCCCAAATGGATCTACCGTCTTTACAGCATCTGCAATATTGCCGCTGTCAAGCCCTCCTGACAATATAAGCGGTATTTTATGGTTATAGGATCTTAGGGCCTTCCAGTTGAAAGTATGGCCCGTTCCCCCAAACATATTTTCCTTATAACTATCCACCAGTATAAGATCAATATATCCTGCCTGCCTTTTTACCATATCATTTAACTCCCCGGACCTCCAGTCATGATCATCCCTTATCCGGACAGCCCTGATCACCCTTATGCTGCTGTAATTATTTTTTAGGTCCCTTATATATCTGTCATCCTCGTCTCCTGAGAGCTGGACATAATCCAGGCCCAGGCCTTTAAAATCACCGGCTACTTTTTCTATACTTTCATTTACAAAGACCCCGACCATTTTGGTTGTAAACAGCCTGCCCTTCACAGCCTTTATGATCCCGGCGGCTTCTGCTGTACTTATCCTCCTGGGGCTGTCAGTAGACAGGATAAACCCGAGCGCGTCTGCCCCAAGCCTGCAGGCTCCCGCAGCATCATCTTCATTTGTGATCCCGCATATCTTTATCCATGTCATATTCTTAAAACCTCTCAAATAAGGCCGGCTGCCCGGAGCTGGCTTTCCATTTTGGCCAGTGTGCCTTCGAGGTCCCGGCTTGCCATAAAGTAGCTTCCTATCAGGAAAGTATATACTCCCCTTTCAAAAAGTTTTTTCATGTAATCAGTATCTTCGATCCCGCTCTCACATACCAGTACTTTATCCTCCAGGCCGCTTTCATTAAAATTATCCAGGATCCTGGTTATTGTGCCGCTGTCCACCTTCATTTTTTTTAGATCCCTGTTATTTATGCCGATAAGCCTTGAACCGGTATCCAGGGCCCTGTCCAGCTGTTTTATATCATGTACCTCTATAAGCGCTTCCATGCCCATGCCGGCTGCTGCATCATAGAGCCTCTTTAATTTCCTCGATCCCAGGAGTGAACTTATAAGCAGGACGCAGTCCGCCCCCAGGTTATAACTTTCGACTATCTGCATTTCACTGAAGATAAAGTCCTTTCTCAATACTGGAAGCCCGGTATTTTTTTTTACTAGCCCTATGTCCCCTGAAGCTCCTTTGAAATAAAGGGGTTCGGTCAGTACAGAGACTGCACTTATAAAACTTTTATGCGCCTCATAGGACCGGGCAGTTTTTTCAATATCCAGGCCCTCGTTTATGATCCCCCTTGACGGCGAGGCTCTCTTGATCTCTGCTATTACATTTACTTTTCCTTTTTTGATATTCCGGGCAAAACTTCTTCTTTCTTCACGGTCCTGAGACGGTCCCTGTATTTTATAGATACCTGTTCCCGGGACACTCATCTGCTTCTTTTTTGCGGCTAATATATCTTTTAGAAATTTCAAGGCTTTCCTTTCAGGTAATCTCACCCGGTGTCTTGCCGGTCAAACAAACCGGGAAGTATATTCGATCAGCTGTTCAAGTTTTTCCATGGCTTTCCCGCTCTCGACAGAAGCAGCGGCTGATCCCAGTGCATCTTTTATAGAATCCGACCTCTTGCCTGCTACGATCGCTGCAGCAGCATTTAGTACCGCAGAATCCTTTTTTGGACCCTTCTCTTTTCCTGAGAGGATATCCAGAAGTATCCTGGCATTAAATTTTGGCTCTCCGCCAGCCAGCTGGCTGATATCTGATCTTTTAAGGCCCAGTTCTCCGGGATCAAGGATATATTTCGAGATCTTCCCATTTTTAAGTTCGGCAATACTGCTGTTTCCTGAAACAGAAAGCTCATCCATGCCCCCGTCGCCGCTTATCACAAAGGCCCGCTCCACTCCAAGGTCCCTTAATGCTTCAGCCATTATTTCTATCAGGCCTTTATCAAAAACTCCAAGGACCCTTCCATTGGCCGCGGCAGGATTGGTAAGGGGGCCCAGAATATTAAAAACGGTCCTTATGCCCATATCTTTTCGCGCTTTTGCAACATTTGCCATTGCAGCATGTGCCCTTGGAGCAAAAATAAAACCTATGCCCACTTCATCAATACATTTAGAGACATCACTGCATTCAAGATCGATATTTACCCCGAGCTCTTCTAGGACATCTGCGCTTCCACTCCTGCTGGACGCTCCCCGGTTGCCGTGCTTTGCGACTATGGCCCCTGCTCCTGCAGCAATGAATGCAGCTGTGGTCGAGATATTGAAGGTACCGAGTCCATCGCCCCCGGTCCCGCATGTATCCACCAGGTCCGGGTACCTGCTTTTGACCTTTACGGCCTTATCAAGCATTGCTTTTGAGAAGCCGCTGATCTCTTCAGAAGTCTCACCTTTCATTTTTAATGCAGTCAAAAATGATGCGACCTGGCAGTCATTTGCCTTTCCTTCCATGATATACTGCATGGCTTTATATGGCTCGTCTCCTGTCAGGCCTTCCTTATTTAAAACTTTTTCCAGATAGTCTTTCATCCTCTCATCCTCCTCCCGTATTTATCAGTGGCTTTCATTATGGCTGTACGCTGCCTGCTTATGGCATATGATCTTTCACCTCGATAACCTTATGGCATTAAACAGTGCCGCTGCCTTATTTAAGGTCTCATTAAACTCATCTTCGGGAGTAGAGCCACTTACTATCCCTGCACCGGCCTGGATATAGACTTTATTGCCTTTTGCAACTGCGGTCCTTATGGTTATGCAGCTGTCAAGATTTCCATCATAACCAAAATAACCCACTGCCCCGCCATAAGGCCCCCTGCAGTCCGGTTCCAGTTCGCTTATGATCTGCATTGCCCTTATCTTGGGGGCGCCTGACAGGGTGCCTGCGGGAAAAACACTTCTCAGGGCATCATATATGGTGGCATTTTCACTAAGCATGCCTTCTACCCTGGATACAATATGCATCACATGGGAATATTTCTCCACATTCATGTATTCTTTTACTGATACGCTGCCGTACTTGCAGATCCTTCCCAGGTCATTCCTGGCAAGATCCACAAGCATATTATGTTCTGCTACCTCTTTTTTATCATTTAATAATTCGAATTCTATTTCTTTTTCTTCTTCCGGGCTGTTTCCCCTCTTCCTGGTCCCCGCTATGGGACAGGCAAGCACTTCCCTGCCGTTTATTTTGACCAGGGGCTCCGGAGATGCCCCGATTATATTAAAATCCCCGAAATTGAAAAAATACATATAGGGTGATGGATTGATGGACCTGAGACCCCTGTAAATGCTCAGCGGGCTCCTATCGCTTGTGATAGAAAAACGCTGGGACAGGACTACCTGGAATGCCTCGCCATCATTTATATAGCTTTTTGCTTTTTCTATTGCTGCAAGGAAGTCCTTCTTTGCAAAATTAGAATCAGGCTTAAAATCGGCGGGCTCCTTATCTTCAGAAGAATAAATACCGCCGCCAAAATTATTTGCCAGGTTTTTCCTGATCTTTTCTTCCGTGGCCTCTATGTTTTCCACTGAAATATCATATGCTCTTGAAGGCGGCATTTCCTGGCCGGCCTTTACCGTAGATATTATTTTCAGGCGGTTTAACAGGTGGTCAAAAACTACTACCTGTTCCGTGAGATATAATAAGATCTCCGGAAGGGCCAGGCTGTTTGCAGGAAGGGATATATTCTCAAAATATTTTACCAGGTCATAGCTAAGATATCCTACGGCTCCGCCAATAAAATGGGGCAGTTCCGGATTTTTAAAAAGACGGTAGTCTTTTAATATATTTTCAATTTCGGCCAGGGGCCTCCAGGTTTTAGTCCTAAGGGTATCCTCTCCATCAATATTTAAGCTGAATATGCCATTTTGCATCTTGATCATTTTCCTGCATCCGACCCCTACTATGGAATAACGGGAGAGAGTCTTGGAACCTTCGATGCTTTCAAGCAGAAATCCCTTCTTCTCCAATCCCCCGCACTTTAAAAATATGGAAGTGGGGGTCTCTGTATCAGCCATATATTCCCTGTAAACCGGGATGATATTGTAATTTTCTGCTATTTTAAGATACTGGTCCTTATCAGGATAAATCATTTTTCCCTGCCCCTTATATATCAGGATACGCTTATTTTTAAAATAAAAAAGTACCTCCACCTGTCTCTCTTTAAAACCTGGCCAGAAATGGAAATACTTTTATAAAAATTTATTACTTATCTATTTTTAGGTCTTATTAGAACAAAACAATTGATCAGGTTCTGCTGTATAGAAAAATTAAAACCAGGTAAAAAGGGTAATAGGTGCCGCCCGGGCCAATATCAGGCCTGCCAGCAGGAGTTATCTTTAAGCCACAGGATCCTCCCGATCAGTTCCTTTGATGAATCGCGGCCCTGCTTATATAGATCCATATTTTTTGTATTACAGGTGCTTTTTTCCATTATTGTATCAATTGTTCCTGAATCCCGTTTATAATATCATAAAAAACATTTTGTCTAAAGTTTAAAGAAGTAATAAGTTTTTAGTTTCTTGAGCTTATTTAAAAATGGACCAGTCAGGCCCGAATGATGTTGTCCCCCGGGCAACACTGAAGTCTTCACTTATCTTTCCTTCAAGCGTAAATTCCATATCCCCCGGAAAACACCCTCTGTCTTCAGTTACAGATTTTCCTGTAAAAACAGCTTCAATGATCCTTGTATCAAGATCCAGGGTACCTGAAATATTTCCTTCAACAAAATACAGGCATACTATTGTTGCATTTCCATCCAGATGGACTTCATCAAACTCCATTTCTAAAAAACCGGTTATATCGCCGGTCTTCAAGTCAAAATCCATGGATAGATCACCGGGTTTGCCTCCAACATGGCTTGCAGTAAGCGTAACAGAATCCAGCTCTCCGGATGGCGGTTCACTTGTTTCTATTACGGGTTCTTCTTCATCAGCTGGCCCGTCATTTTCTTTGCTGCCGTCACCTTCGGTTACTTCACCTGAAGGCCCCGCATCACCTGCTTCTATATTATCTGCAGGCAGGTCCGGACCGTCTGTATTTTCCGGTATCCTGCACCCGTTTACCAAAAAAAGGAAGGCACATAAAACAAATATTAAAATTATCACTATATTTTTCATCTTATCCCCTGCATGCCCATCCGTTTTGCTCAGGGCACTTTCGTTATGAGTGAAGTCTTGTGCATCAAATCCTTCAGCCTGTTATAAATATTATAATACACTTCATTATACAGTTCGTCATAAAGCCCTGAATTTTTAGGGTCAGGCTCAAACCGTTTTTTTATTTTTACCATATTCCTGGCCGCTTCCCTAAAATCACCATAGATGCCGCTGCCCCTGGCGGCACATATTGCTGCACCAAGCGATGTTGCTTCGGGGGTACCGGTCGTTACCACCGGAACAGAAAGAATATCTGAAAAGATCTGGTTAAATATATCACTTACTGCAGAGCCGCCGTACATCCTTACTTCTTTCAGCTTAAAACCGGTGACCTTTTCCATGGCTTCGATTATCCTGCGGGATTCATATGCCTGGCCCTCGATTATGGATCTTATCAGGTGACTCCTATTATGTGTCTCCAGCATGCCGGTTATCACACCTCTTGCCCTTACATCCCAGAACGGCCCGCTGGCGCCGGCAAAATAGGGGACCATCATCATCCCCACGGAACCTGCAGGGGCTTCCTTTGCCTTATTGTATATCACTTCCCAGACATTCTTATCTTTTGACTTTGCTTCCTCTATCTCATTGGTGCCAAAATTATCCCTGTACCAGATCATTAATGCTGACACCCCGCTGTAGATGGCGCTCTCTGGTGCATATCCGCCTTCGGGGCTTATTTCTATAAAATAGCTGACTTCCGGATCTATGGGCAGATCTTTTGAATACATCTGGATGGTACATGAAGTGCCTCCATTTATCCCAGCGATCCCGGGCTCTGTGATCCCGACACCCAGCACTCCAACGGGCTGGTCGCCACCCGTGGCTATTACCGGCAGTCCCTCCGGCATTCCAGTTTCCTCCGCAGCCCTGCCCGATATAAAGCCGACTACTTCTCCCCCGGAAAAGATCTTTTCCGGAAATTTTGATAGATCGATCTCAAGTTCCTTCAAAATATCGGCGGCCCACTGATCTTTCTTTGTGATATCCAGGGCTCCCGTAAAAGTAGCAGAGCCTTCTGCTGTTGCTATTTCACCGGTCAGCTGTGCAATGACATAATCTGCAGCCAGTAAAAATTTATATGCCTTCTTATAGATCTCCGGCTCATTTTCCTTTATCCATAAAATTTTATACAGGGTCATTGTTGCCGGGGGAAAGCCTGTGCGCTCGTATATTTTTTTTAATCCTATCTTTTTGGCGGCATGTTCTGCCTGGTCGCCGCAGCGCATATCGTTCCATAAAATAGCATTGTGTATCGGCACAAGTGATCTGTCGACTGGCACAAAAGACTGCCTTTGATGTGTGATCCCGCAGGCCTTAAGCCTGTTTTTATCGATTCCGGAATTATTGATCGCTTCCCTGGCCGAGATCTTAAAAGCTTCATGCCACCACTCTGCTTTTTGTTCCACCCACCCCGGCCTGGGCCTTATTAATTCATATTCAGATCGTCCCTCTGAGATTATACTGCCGTATTTATCGCAGATTATAACCCTGGTCGAACTTGTGCCTATATCTGCTCCTATTATATATTCCTTATTCAAAATACACTTGCCTGATATTTGAAGACCGTCCTGCCCCGGGGTTTTTTAAAAAGCCAGGCTTTACCGGGAATAACTATAAATATTTGGCCCGCCCGGATATTACGGAAGACCTATCCTTTATTTTTTACTTCATTAAATATTTCGTCAGCTTTCTCTACGTCAGCTTTTTCATGTATTATTGCACGCAGGGCACTGGCAACTGCCACTGGATGCGGAGTCTGGCAGACATTTCTTCCCAGATTGATCCCTATCGATCCTCTCTGCATCCCGTCATATACAAATTCAAACACTTCATGTTCTGTTTCGCACTTGGGCCCGCCAGCCATCATGACTGGAGCAGGGCAGCCCTCCACAACTTTTTCAAAATCTTCACACCAGTAGGTCTTTACTATAGTTGCGCCAAGTTCTGCACAAATACGGCAACATAATCCAAGATAACGGGCATCTCTTTTTTCCAGCTCCTTCCCCACGGCAGTAACTGCCATTACAGGGATACCGTAGTCTTCACAGGCATTGACCATTTTTGTCAGGTTTATCAAAGTCTGCTTTTCGTATTTGCTTCCAATAAATACAGAGATCCCTACTGCAGATGCATTCATCCTTATTACTTCTTCGATTGAAGTGGTGATCTCTTCATTTGACAGGTCTTCTCCCAGGATACTGGTACAGCCTGATACCCTAAGGATCACCGGCAGGCTGCTCCTGGGCGGGATCGCTGAACGCAAGACCCCCCTGGTAACAAATAGCGCATCACAGAATTTTTTAATGGGCTCGATAGTCTCCTGCGGTTTTTCCAGGCCTGACGTCGGCCCTAAAAAATACCCATGATCAATAGGTAAAAAGAAACAATGTCCATCATCGGCTATGACCTGGCTGAGCCGGTTTTCCTTTCCCCAATCCATATTAATGTCCTCCTTCTTACTTAAAATATTTTTAAACCAATATATTATATATTATAAATTCCTGTAAATATATGACTTTTGATAATTTAATATTATAAACCACGGCCTCAGCTTGTGATATTCCTTAAAATTCTATATATTATTTCCCCTTACTGTTTCCACATGTGGAATGCAGCCTGGAGTATACATGCCCTAACAGGACGGTGTCTTCCCTAAAGAACCCGGGGCCGATGCCTCCCATACAAGATCTTTGGCCACAGAAGTGCTTTTTTAACTATCCGGCTTATATATTTGCCTGCGCCCGTTTATGAACATTACCGGCACGGCCCGCACTTTTGATTTTTATATATTTTTTGATCAAAAGGATGAGCAATATGATCCCGGATCATATTATTTTTACAAAATCTATTAAAATTAATTAATAAAATACCTTTTCTGTGATAATATTACAAAACATAAAAAATCTATTTTAATTACAAGGAGGTACCTCATGGAAAATTTTATTCTTGATAGTTCGACCAGAATAATATTTGGAAAAGGAACAGAAAATGATGTAGGCAGTATTACCAAAAATTATGGAAAAAAGGTCCTTGTCCTCTACGGCGGTGGAAGTATTAAAAAATCGGGCCTATATGATAGGGTCAAGGATTCACTGAAAAAGGCAGGCATTGAAGCTGTAGAGCTGGGAGGAGTAAAACCCAACCCGACTTATGGCATCATAAAGGAAGGTATCAAGATCTGCAGGGACAATTCGGTCGACCTGATCCTTGCTGTAGGCGGGGGAAGTGTAATTGATTCTGCCAAAGGCATCAGCGTAGGGGTCCCATACAGTGGAGACGTGTTGGACTTTGCCATGCAGAAAGCGGTCCCGAAAGAAGCTCTTCCTGTAGGAGTGGTCCTGACTATCCCTGCTGCCGGAAGTGAATCGAGCCAGTATGCCGTGGCGACCTATGAAGAAGGCGGATACCCCTTTAAGAGGGATATAGTATGGGAAAATAATGAGATCATACGCCCGGCTTTTGCAATCATGAACCCGGAACTAACATTTACACTGCCTGCTTCCCAGACCGCATATGGTATCTGTGACATCATGTCACATGTCATGGAAAGATATTTTACATCGGTAAAAAATGTAGAATTAACTGACAGGCTGTGCGAAGGTGTCTTAAAAACAGTGATAAATAATGGCCTGATAGTCATGAAAGAACCCGAAGATTATAATGCCCGTGCAGAAATTATGTGGGCGGGGTCCATAGCACATAATGACATGCTGGGAACAGGGAGACAGGGCGATTTTGTATCCCATATGATAGAACATGAGCTGAGCGGGATCTATGATATTGCCCACGGTGCAGGCCTGGCCATTCTTTTCCCGGCCTGGATGAAATATGTATATAAATATAATATTGACAGGTTTATCCAATTTGTGACCAGGGTATGGAATGTTGACCATGACTTCTATTCACCTGAGAACACTGTTCTTGAAGGAATAAAGAGAATGGAAAACTTTTTTGCTGAGATCGGCCTGCCAATAAGATTAAAGGACCTTGATATACCGGATGACAGGTTTGAAGAAATGGCTGAAAAAGCAGTTAAACCCGGAAGCATCAAGCCGATCGATGCAAAGGATATTGTTGAAATATTTAAACTTGCCAGGTAATCAATATATGCCAGAATAAACAGGACGCACTATAATAAAATCCCTGGTGATCTAAAAATCATCAGGGATTTTATTTTTATCGGGATCCTTTTTAAACAGGGCCCTCTTATTCGCCCATAATATACTTATTCGTTTCGCGTATGCCGTCCTTTAAACTGTGGTATGTTTTTATATATTGATCGACAAAAAACTTATATCTCTTATAGTTTTCCATATTTGGCTTGATTTCGTCTCCAAATTGGACCATATTGTCCGCAGCTTCGGTGACACTGCTGTATTTTTTTGCTGCAACGCTTGCAAGTATGGCAGCACCCAGTGATGTTGCTTCAGGATTTGTGGTCTTCTTTATTGGCAGGCCGGTCACATCAGAATATATTTGTACCCACAGGTCGCTATTCATATGGCCCCCGACTGCTATGATCTCAAAAATATCAAGATTATTTTCTTTTACTATCCGGAGTGAAGCCTCGGTCCCATAGGCTACTGCCTCCATGATGGCCCTGTAAATATGAGCCGGTGTATGCTTCAGGGAAAGACCCCTGATGACGCCCCTGCTGTGGGGATCAGTAAATGGGGTACGGTTTCCCTGCCAGTGTTCCAAAATTATCAAGCCTTCAGATCCAATAGGAAGTTTTTCGGCCAGCGTGTTCATATAATCATAGATACTCAGTTTTCTTTTTTTGGCCTCTTCTTCTATTTCCTTGCTTATAAACTGTGATTTAAACCATTTCAGCACTGAACCAGTTGATACCTGGCCGCCTTCAAGTGTAAAGTTATCTTCCACCAGGTCCGGATAGCTTCCAAAAAGTCCTTTTGCGTGGAATTCCCTGTCAACATTTATCTGGATCCATGTAGATGACCCGGCTGCCATGAATACTTTACCGGCCCCAAAACCATTGGCTCCAATACTTGCAGCAGTTGCATCTACGGCTCCCTGTGCCACAGGCGTACCTTCAGGTAAGCCAGTTTTTTGAGAAAAATCTTTAGTAATGCCGCCGATTAATTCACCAAGCCTGTAAACTTTTGGAGGAAGTTTTTCAAATAGGTCGTCTATGCCTATCTTTTTGTAAAACTCTTTCTGCCAGCCGCCATTCCTATTATCATAATATGCCCTGATCGTGGCGGTAGAAATGCCAGTGGTCCATATGCCAGCCAGCTCATATGTTATCCAGTCAGTGTATTCAGCGATTATTTTGGATCTCTTATAGACTTCAGGTTGATTCCTCTTGACCCAGAGATTCTTGCAGGGAAACCATTCCGGAGATATATTGCTGTGCCCATTGTATTTCCTGGCTGGATCATCGATTGATTCTATGAATTTGGCTTCTTCTGACGCCCTTACATCCATCCATATTATAGCATCCCTTACCGGTTCATTGTTTTCATCAATAAAAACAACACTGCAGCATGTAGCATCATGCCCTACTCCGGCTATATCCTTAGGATCAATGCCAGAGACTTTTATGGCTTCCTTGACTGAATTTACAAGCCCCTCTCTCCATTCTTCAATTTTTTGCTCGGCCCAGCCAGGATGCTCATGGTATGTCTTATAGTAGGATGCGCTGATCCCCAGCGTATTTCCTTTTAAGTCATAAATACCACTTTTAATACATTCTGTGCCTCCATCGATTCCCAGTACAAATCCAGACATCTTCCTCACTCCTTATTCTTTTTATATTAACCAGTTTAATTAATAATCAAACTCCAGGTATCTTAAAAACTATAAAGAAGATTTATATATTGTTCAGGTATGAATTAAATCCTTCGAGTAATAGCGGCCCTGCCGCTCTATCGGTGAATATTGCGACCTTCCCGGGTTTTTTATCATCGGACCTTATAATACATCTAAGGCCATTGCCTTTATTCTTAAGCTGTTCCGGATGTGCCGTCAGGATATCCTCAAGCATCTCATCTACAAAATCATTTGGATCATTGATTATTTTTCGCATAATCCCCGCTTTTTTGATCACATTATTATATCTACCCACTGCTTTTTCTCTGTACTCTCTATTACAGAGTCTATTAAGACCTGTATCCTGTAACCATCTTCAAAAGTGGGATAGTCCGGGATCACTCCGGGCCGGGCATCAAAATTTAATACATGTTCATATATGCTCATCAAGAGATTTTTCCAGGTGTCAGGATATCCTTCGGCCAGCCCGACTGAATAATGGGCATACTTCCTGGCATCTCCGGAAAGAGTATTTGGATCTTTTAATGTAACCTCATTGGACGCACTTCTATTTCCGGTCCAGAGCAGGCCAGGCTCTTCCCCATTCCATGAAAGGCTTTTTTCAGATCCATTGATCTCCAATTCTATTAGCTGCTTCCGCCCGGGACAGACCTGTGCCGCGATGAGGATCCCTTTAACATTATCTTCAAAATTAAACATTATGCTTACATGGTCCTCGGTATCGACTTTGATATTCTCATATTGCCCTTCTTTTAATTCCATTTCTGTATGGGTGGGGATCTCTATTGTGGGTTTTTTCCGGTATGGATAGAAAATAGTCTTATCTGCAAAGACTGAAGTAATCCTTTTCCCTGAGACCATCTGGGCCATATGCATCCAGTGAGAGCATATATCCCCCACAACCCTGGACTTTCCGCTGTACTTTGATTCAACACGCCAGTTATAATCTGAATCCTTTGACAGCCAGTCCTGGAGGTACCTCCCATGGACCAGGAATATATTGCCGAGCTCTCCCCGGGCGACCATTGCTTTGGCCTGTCTTACCATCGGATAAAAAGCCATATTAAAAGTAGTGGCATTTATTACTTTCTGCTCTTTTGCCAGCTCGACAAGCTCTTTTGATTCATTCAGGTCCAGGGTCAGCGGCTTCTCACAAATAACATGCTTTTTAGCTTTAAGGGCAGCTTTGGCTACCTGGTAATGCATTTTATTTGGGGCTGTAATATGGACCACATCTATGTCGCTGTCATCAATTAATTTTCTCCAGTCCCCATAAGCTCTGGGGATCCCAAGCTGGCTGGCGACTTTATCAGCCTGCTCCTGGTTTATTTCTGCAACAGCAGCTACTTCTACATATCCCAGCCTCCTCAGATTTTCCATATGCAAGGGCCCGACAAATCCTGCACCGACAAATCCTGCTTTTACTTTTTTCACCTGTTTCCCCGATCTTTATTAAGATTTATATAAAGATAAAAATTATTTGCTGGTGCTGTAATCATATAATAATATATGATCTACACTATTTAATGAGCTCAAATAAATTTTGGACCTATATTTTATTCTTCTCCATAATACATACAGTATATTTTGATGTTTATGGAGATAATATAATATTTAACAAAAAATATATATTTATGAAGTTATTTTTCTGGCGGGTAAACCTTATCCGGGGGTCCGATAGCCATACAATTGCCTATTTCCCAGATTATTCCATATTCCTTTTCGGTATCCAGGAATACATGCCAGTCGTCTTCTTTGTACCTGCCCTCCTGTAAAACAAAAATACCCTTTTTCTTGAACATTTCTTTAGCTTTTGGAATATCTTCATAATAGATCTTTATATGATGGACGCCTTCTCCTCTTTCTTCAAGAAATTCCCGGTGTATTCCCATCCCATATAAAGGCTGGGTAAGTTCGTACTGGATGGGACCGACCTGGGCAAGGCAAAGCCTGAAAGCGGCATCTTCGACTTTAACCCCCTTATAATAATAGCTGTGGAGGTCAGGCGGGTAAAAATCCCAGAAATACCAGGGTCCAAAACCAAATTTTTCCCAGTATTCCTCGACCCTTTTTTCCAGGCTCCAGACTACTTCACAGATCTGGTTGATCTTTCCTTCTTGCCACTTTACATCCAGGTCCTTTACCATTTAAAAAGCCTCCGCCTTATTATTTTAACGTCCTGCGCGACTGCATCCTTTCAGCAGATCTTGCAGCTATATAGTTGATTATCATTACCAGGAGCAGCATGGCTCCCAGTATTATATTTTTAAAGAAAGGGCTTAAACCTAATATATTAAATCCACTCTGAAGGCTCTGCAGCAGGACCAGGCTCAGGACTACGCCGGTTACATTTCCAAATCCGCCGGCCGGGTCGATCCCGCCCATGACTGCTACCAGCACTGCAGGCAGTAAAAATGATGCTCCATACCCGGATCTTGCTGAATTGGCCTTTGAAATGATCAATATCCCGGAGATCCCGGCTAATAGGCCGGATAACATATATACCCTTGTCAGGACATTATTTATATTAATACCGGAAAAACGCGCAGCAATAGGATTTGCCCCGATCATAAAGAGATTAAACCCGAATAAGGTCCTATTTAAGATAAATCCTATTATCAGTACTACCGCTAAAAATATATAAAGCTGGATAGGTACTTTTCCTATAATGCCTGTCCCCAGATAAAGAAACTTTTCAGGAAGGCCGGTTATCCCCACGCCTTTCGTTATTACTACTCCCATTCCCCCAAAAAGGCCCATGGTCCCAAGCGTTGCAAGGATAGGGGTTATCCCGACCCTCGTTATTAATAATCCATTTAAAAAACCTAAGAATATGGAGAGCATCAAAGATACAAAGATGATCAATACGACGACCAGCACAACACTGGTACTGCTCATTTCGGGGGATATAAAATTTGTTAACAGCCATGCAGCCACGATTCCTGTCAAGTTAGCAGTTGCTACTACTGACAGATCGATGCCGCCAGTGAGCAGGCTGAGCGAGATCGCAACGGCAAGAAGCCCAAACTCAGGTATTTGCACGCTCATGGACTGAAAATTTCTCAAAGATATAAATATTTCTGTTCTCAGCAGTGACATTACGATGATGACAGCTAAGGTTATGGCAAAAAGCACCAATGTCTTTTTATTTCTAATAAGTACCAATATTTACCTCCCGGACAGGTTTAACTAATAAAATTAAAAAATCAGCCCACATTTAATACCCGTGCTGATCTTGCCTTTCTTTGTTCACGGTATGCAGTTATCGCAACACTTATAACTATTATCAACCCGATCACCATTTGCTGGAAATATGAAGGCACTTTCATAAGGACCAGACTTGTCCTGATTATTGTCAGCAGGGAAATCCCAAGTACGGTCCCGATCACCGAACCTTTGCCTCCCATTATGCTTGCACCTCCAAGTACTACTGCTGCAATGACCATGATCTCACTGCCGATCATATAAAGCGGGCTGGCAACTCTAATATATGAGACATGCAGGAAACCGCCTATACTTGCCAGAAAGCCGATATAGCTGTATATAAAGATCTGTACGAATATAATTTTAAAACCTGATCTCTGGGCCGCTTCTACATTTCCTCCAAGAGCTTTAATGCTTCTGCCAAGAGTAGTATATTTTAACATTGCCCATGTAATAACTGCCAGGGCAATAAATATGACCCCGGACAACGGCATCCCAAGGGTCATTCCTTCTGCCGTAGTATAAGAAAAAACATTTTTTTTACCAAAATCTACAACAGATGGTGAAAGCTGGGAAATAATCGTCTTGCCTACAACAGTCTGCAGGAAACTTGTGAGTGCACCCCAGTACAGGGTCAGGGTCCCGAGGGTCACTATCAGTGTCGGTATTTTGAAAAACCCTATCAGCATTCCATTTATTGCTCCGAGGATTATCCCTATAAGGCAGCTGATAGCCAGCCCAAGGGCCAGGCTGTCCACACCAATTGTCACCAGTAGTAGATTACCCAGATATGCTGATGTGATCGCAACAGCTGTAAATGAAACATC
>SDBT01001900.1_pt1 | contig 37504 bp, 53 predicted proteins | sample 2277101 | NCBI WGS metagenome assembly SDBT01 (sample SAMN10404973, study PRJNA504765) | marine sediment metagenome | isolation source: marine sediment core GS10_PC15, 103 cmbsf | place: Arctic Ocean: Southern Knipovich Ridge | collected 2010 | reverse complement strand
ACCGCCGGCGGAAACGCTACTCTTTTCACGGCTGATAGAATTATGGGCATATTCCGATTCATTTCACCCGATGGAACTAAGGAGACGTTGGCCTTTGACACGACTAATGCAGCGGTTTATGACGGTGTAACCGACAGATTCAAACCCCTAGATGCTAATGACGTGATGTCAGGTTCAAATACGGACTACATTTGGACAGAAAACTGGCAGCATTCAAATTCTACTAATAGACTTTATTTTACAAATGGTAAGGCTTATGACGGTGTCTCACTCGACGGTATTAGATATTATGATTCAAGTGTCTCTACAAACTCCACTACTATTTTTACTCCTTCTTTAGGAGGAACCCGAACTCTATTTGGGGGAAAACTCTTATTCGCCATCAAACAGCGTCTAATTGTCCTTAATGTTTTTGAGTCTCCGTCTCCTGGAGGAACGACCGCTAATTTTCCACAGAGAGCTCGTTGGTGTCAAGCGCAAGGTCCTTCCAACTGGAATGATTTAATCCCCGGAGGGGGTGGGTTTGCCGATGCTCCTACCGGTGAGCAAATAATATCAGCTAGGGCTTTACAAGATGTTATTATTGTGTTTTTCACAAATTCGGTGTGGACGCTGCGCCCGGTTCCCGACCCCGCTCTACCCTTTCGATGGGATAGAATCAATGATTTTAGGGCCTGTGATGGGAAGATGGCTACAGTCCAGTATGACCGCTACATTGTTGCGCTCGGCGTGCGTGGAATTACCGCTACTGATGGGGTAGAAACTCGAAGAATAGACGATAGAATCCAAGATTTTACCTCTAATGAAATCAATACAGCCCAGTTTAAGAAGGTTTATTCTGTCAGGGATTATGACAATCAAAGAACCTGGACTCTTTACTCGACAAATACCACGGATACTAATGTCGAGAACTCAAAAGCCCTTATCTTAGATGACGATTCGTCGGCATATTCCCAGTATGTAATTGCTATGAATTGTTTAGGATACGGTAACTTTGCTGAAGATTATGGATTAGATGATTTCATAGCTGCTAACAACCTGAATAAAAGCATTGAAGAATTCGTCAATGAGGAAACCCTTCGATCTTATTTTTGGCAGATAGACCAAGATGCATTCTTAGGCGGGGATACGGGCGGTATTATCTACGTAATGCAGACGGAAGGCACCGACAATGGAGCAGAAATAGAATCCACCTTACTTACAAATGCTTGGAATCCTTACCAACAGGAAGGCAAAGAAGCACAACTTAATTACTTAGATATATATGTTGAGGTGGACAAGAAGACTCAGATTACCGTTGAATTTTACAAAGACACAGATACTGTTCCCTATGCTACACGCAAAAGTGACACCCTTCCTCCCATTGATTTTGTTGCATGCGTTTCTAATATTACTAAAAATAATCCTGCACAGGTTATCGCTCACCAACACGGTCTAGTGACGGGAGATATTATCTATATATACGGCGTTCACGGAATGACCGAAATAGATGACGGTTATACTATCACGGTTGTAGATGTTAATAATTTTACTTTAGATGGTATAGATTCCACTTCATTTACTTCATATTTGACGGGTGGACAAATTGTAAGAAAGAAATTCTATCGCACCAAGTCATGGAAACGAATACTAGCCGGTGGAATTGGATTCCAACACCGTGTACGAATAAGTAGTGGAGACACAAACGCACCTCTTAAAATCGAAGGCTTAAGGCCATATTTCAAGCCGAGAGGGGGGAGGACAATAAATTGACGCTACCCTCTAATATCATTTTACCTTTGCACTCGGACTACATAAAAAGCGGAAAGCCCGAAGATTTAGAAAAGTATTTGCGTGAGCTTAATTTCTCGTTACAGCGCATGTATGAGAATATCGCGCAAGCCACAAATGGTGATATTAGGGCCGACTACGGGGTGGGAAGACAAAACTGGGTGCCTGTTCTTAAGGGAACCACTCTTCCAGGAACTTTCACCTATAGCCACCAGTCGGGATGGGCGTTAAGGCAGGGCATTGTAACAGATGTCTGGTTTGATGTCAAATGGAGCGCCTCAGGAGGCGCCACAGGAAATCTATTTGTAGAACTCCCTTACAAAGTTGCAATTAGCAATGATAAACCGTTCGTGGGTGTCGTTCAATCTTCTGTATTAGCATACACAGGAGGCACCGGTATTGTGATTAATGGCATATCAGACACCTATAAAGGTGAATTCTGGAATGTAGGCTCAGGCTTTACAACTGCCAATCAGGGTATCGTCGCGGCTGGCACTTTAATTGGGCATTTAAGATACATAGGTCAAGCGGATGAAAGAAAAGAAAGAGAATAAAATAGAAGAGTTAAGGTGGATAAGAGTGTTTACACCTGTACACATTCCCACTTACCTTGTAGAACAAATAAGAGATAAAGACTATACAGTGGAAGACTTCTATAAATATCAAGAGCAGAACTGTTTAAGTATGACTAATGAGGTAGTAGCATTAAACCAATTTAATCATCTTTATATATTAGTTAATAAAGAAAACCTTACAAAAGGATTCCTTTGGTTTATAATTGATTCATTGACTAAAGATATATGCATAAATACCTTTTCTATGGATAAAGAATATTGGGTAATGGGTAAGGCTGTGGAAAAACTAGCAAACTTTATCAAAGAATTTAAACGAAAAGCAAAACTCAATAAAGTATATTGGGTAACAAATTATCCAAAACACTCAGAAAGACATGGCTTCAAAAGAAGCAAATCAATACTAATGGAGTTTACGGAGGATACTAATGGGAAAAACATTTATGGGAGGGGTGACACACGAGAAAAACATCGACCTAAAGACTCCCCAACAACAACAATTTCTGACTCAAGCGGGACAGGGCTACCAGCAGTTTGCGCAGCAGGGTCCTGAACAGTACCAAGATGCATTTCAAAAGGCTGTCGTAGACCCTTCTATGCTGCAGTATGAGCAACAAGTTTTGCCTGCCCTTCAGCAACGTTTTGTAGACGCTAATGCGGGCTCTAGTTCCGCGTTGAATCAGGCTTTGGCCCAAAGTGCTACGGACCTGACTACGAATCTCGGCGCTCAGTACGGCCAGTTCTTCCAAAATCAGCAGCAGAATCAACTTACAGCTCTTGGTGGACTCGGTGGGCTAGCCGGCCAGAAACAATTTGAACCTTTGCTTAAACAAATCGAAGGTATTTTAGGACCGTTGATAAGTGCTGGGGGTAAGTTGGGGGCATCTACAATTACAGCGGCTTCTTCAGAAAAGGTTAAAGAGAACATTAAAGATTTCAAGAAAATTGGTCTTGACGATGTCAGGAAGTTCGCTGTTAAAAAATATGATTACATCAAAGAAGTTGGCGGTCAGAAAGATAAGATTGGCCTTATTGCCGAGAATCTCCCACAAGAATTAACAGAAGAAAAAGACGGAATTTTACATGTAGACCTTTATGCGTTGATTAGCGTTCTTGTAAATGCTGTTCAAGAGATGGACAAGAAAATCTTACAGTTGGAGTCATAGATAATGGTAACTATATACAAAACAGGTGCCGGCCTTGGACAGGGGATTTCTGATTTTGGAACGGCTTTATCGGGGGCTTTGGACAAAAGAACAGAACAAAATAGACAGTCCGAAGGCCTTAATATATTTCAAAAAGGAATACAAGGCGCTGAGGGAGATCCAAACACTCTAGCACAAGTATACACCCAAGCAGTTAATGCCGGGGCTAGTCCTGAGCACTTAAAACTTATTCAAGATAAGTATGACACAGCGAGGAAAAATAATGCTTTCCAGGTAGGGTATGACGAGTCTTTAAATTACGGAGGAATGGAAACCGATGAGGGGCATAAGGCATTTACTATGGCATACGTCAAAGCCGGTGGGGATCCCTTCGATTTAGCAAAATTTATGAAAAAACCAGCAGAAAAAAAACAGTCCATCTTTGATAAAAAAATGGACGCATTTAAGGCTGATGCGGTTATTGACCATGCTAAAGGAGGTTCTTCAGTTTCAGTTTTTGAAAATAATCTTGATTTTCTTAACAAAAATATTGATAGAGTAGGTCGGGCCAAGTCTTACGTGGGTGGGGGTCTTGGAATAGCTGGGGGAGGTGAACGTGGACCGTTTAAGTCAGCACTGTTTACAGAGTATGAAAATAGGGGAAACCTTGTCTTAGACGGAGTTATTAAGGTTTTCAATAAAGCCGGTGTTTTACCTGACAAAAAACTTAAATGGATTCGAGATACTTTTGCGGTTTCTCCTTACGATACGCAAGAAACTATTAGGGGTAAGTTAAACTCTCTAAGTTCCCTTTCAAAGACTGCGGTTTCATATGAAAATGGATTAGGTGAATTAATCGAAAAATATGGTGCAAATATCCCTACTAAAGAATTTATAAAATTACAAAGAGATTTAGATAAAAAAATAGATCAATTCGAAGATCATGTTAATTCACCACAACAAGAACAGGTAGTAGATAAACTAACGAATAAAGGTTACAAAAAGAATGATGTAGCTACGGATTCCAAAACTGGTCAGAAGTTTATTTTTAATGGAACACGTTGGGTAAAAAATAAATAGGGTACTTATGGCATTCGTTATCAGCAGAGCAGAACAAGAAGAACAAGAAGAGGAAGAGGAAAAAGAACAAAGTGGATTTGTTATTTCTCGAAACACGGAACCTGAAGACACTTCTTTTAGCTTTGGTAAGGATATTCTAGGCCCTGCAAAAGAATTTGGAATGGGAGCGATTGATTTAGCAACGAGGGCTTTTGGTGGGGGTGAAGATTCCCCAATGGTGATGGATGAACAATTTAAAATGCAACAAAGACAAAGTGAATATGACCAACAAGCCCAACAACTTCAGCAGCAAGGACTTCAAGATCAACAAATTCAACAACAGTTAGGTGATCGTCCAGAAGAAAGATCTTTGTCTGACTTGATTAATCAGCTAACAGGCGGGGCATTGAGCCCAGAAAACCCAAGACAGAGAATGTTTCAAACGGGAGCTAGGGAAGCGGGAGAATTCGCAGCAACCGAGGCTCTCACGCCTGGATCTCGTTTCCTAAAAGAAGCAGCAAAACAGAGAATGCTTAAAATGGGAGTTAAGGAAGCGGGAGAATTTGTAGCAAAAGAGGTTATTCCGCCTATATCTCGTAGTCTAAAAGGAATAGCAAAATGGGCCGGTCTTGGTGGGTTATTTGGTTTAGGTGAACAAATTAGCGAAGAAGTCGGAGGCGAAGAAGGTGCTAAATTAGCAACGGGCCTTACATTGATGTCCGTACCTTTTCTTGCAAAGAAGGGGTATCAAGGAGTTAAAAATTCCATTGAGTTCGGTAGGGGGCTTCTTAAATCAAAACCGTTAGAGGGAGTTCCCAAGTTCTTATCAGAGGGTGGAACTGAAAAAGCTCTAGCAGATTTAGAATTAAGTAGTAAAAACCTTACTGGTCGGGTAGCTCAGACAAGTGAAAACATGGTTAGTAAATTTGATGATTTAGTTGGAAAAGTTGCGGAACCGTCATTTAAAGATGTAGGTACATTTCGTGCGGCAGATATCGAAAAAGAACTGATTAAATCAAATCAGAATGCAATTTTAGATACTATTAGCCCCACCTCAAAAACACAAAAGAAATCTTGGGAAGGTATACAAAGTTTTGTAAATGAGAATTTTAAAGCTGCCAAAGAAAGCTATACCAAACTTTATGAATCCTCAGAAACCATCGCGTCAAAAATAAAGTCTGAGCTTTCGGAGACTGCCGAAGTCGCCCAGAACTTAAACAAAGAATTAAGAGGAAGTCTATTAAAAACCTCAGAAGACAAAATGCTGACGGGGATTGTCAACAAACTTGTAAAATCCACAGAAAAAACTCTGGAACCCAAAGCAAGAAAAATGCTTAAAGACCTAGGTGAACAGGGGATAGAGACAGATATGGAGGAAATTATTTCCTTCATGAAAATAATGGGTGAAGAAGGGGTAGCCCAAAAATACACGCTTGATCGGGCTATGAAGACAAAAAGAGCTATTAATCGAGTATTGAAAAAGGCCGACATTATTCCTGCCCCCGTTGATCTACTAAAGCCATTATCTTCAGCTTTAAAACGCGATATTATTAATGGACTAGAAGGAAGCCCAGGTAAAGCTTTGTATGAAGCCGCAGAGAGTACATTTGCTGAAACGCAGAACGTCTTTAATAACGATGCAATCATCAAGATGCGAAAGAGCCAATCTCCAGAAGAGATGACATCAATGTTTACTAAGGCTAGTAATCTACAAAAACTTAAGAAGTCTATAGGTGGAAATAAGGATGTAGATAATTTTATCGATCGTCTTGTAGTAGAAAATATCGCAGGTAAAAGTAAAAGCGCTGCTCAGGAAATGGCTAGAGAAAGCAGAGAGTATATAGGTAAAAAAGGCCAAGATGCTTTAGATAAAATTCTAGAATATGGTGATACAATGACAAGCCCGGGCCAACAATCTTTATCTAAGGGAAGGGTATTAGAAGATCTTCAGAAATCTTTTGATGTAGGCGCTAGACCGGATTATACATTGAAGATGATGAGAAATACAACAGGATATAATCTAGTAAAAGATACTTTAAATAGAAGTCCACGCGGTAAAAAAATGTGGAAGAGCCTTCAGAGAATGACATTCGAGGACATGGTGGCATCAGTCATTGGAAAAGATAAGCAAATAGATTTTGAGAAAGCAAAAGATATTATATCTGATCCACATCTTAAATCTGTTGTAAAAGAAGCACTTGGAAAAGAGGGGTTAGAATTCTTTGGCAAAATGGAACAATACGGGAAAAACATGTCAAAGAATCTTGAAAATTTTGCGTTAAAAGAAAAGAATCTGTTCGAAAAAATAAGTGAGAATTACCTTGATAAAGGCTTAAAGTACGCTCTTTATGCTATGGCGCCCGGTACATTGGGAGTTAGTACACTTCCTATAATTGGTATTGAGATAGGAAAGAGAGCTTATAGGGGGCGGTTATTTAAAGTTCTTGAAAATACTAAATCTAGAAATATCTTGAAAGAGTTAGGCGGCAAAAATGTTTCCCCACGGAAAATGGCGTCTCTTATTAAGCAGTTATCACAAATTTCCGGAAAACCTTCTAAAGAAGAGGAATAACGTGAAAATTAAAAAAGTTTTATAATTTTTTAACAACCAGGAGAACCACATGGTTAGAATACAACAAGCTTATGGGCTGTCGGGACTGGAGGAAGTCCTTCCCCTTCCTATAAAGGCATCAGCAGCACCCGCGTCTACGGACATTAATTTTGCATTAGGACAAGTATGGTTAGACACGGTTAACGGTCTATCCTATATCTTAGCAAAGAAAGCATCAGGATCGGCAACATGGAATGCCATGGCTCCTGGAGCCTCAGATGTTGACACCATTTCAGGCGACTCTGGAGGCAATAGACCCCCTTCATCGGGAAACATTGTTATCGCCGGTGGTACTAACCTTACCTCGGTAGGCGCGACAAGCACGATTACCGTAAATATGGACGCAGCTATTGTACTAGCTACTTCAGTTTCTGCGCCTCTCTACACGGCGGCGGCAGGGATTGACTTAGATATTACGTCACCTGCTAATCAAAACGTTGTGATGAAACTCGGAGACGCGGGAGGAACTCAAAAGTTTTCCATTACAGATAGTGCAGATGTCGAACAATTTGCAGTAGACTCCGATGGCGGACTTACAATGGGCGCTGTGACGTTTACAGGGCTTCTAACGGCTAGTGCTAGCGCCACCATCGAAACAGCCGGCACAGCGCTTAATTTGGGCTCTGACAACAATTCTGCGGCTGTCAACCTAGGGGTTGGAACAACTGCCCGCGCAATCGGGATAGGTGATTCCGCGGCGGCCCATACAATAACCATCGGTTCGACGACCGCGGCGGCCTCTCTTACGTTACAAGCTGGCACAGGAAATTTCGTTTTGAACGGGGCTGCAACCACGACTTACACGGTTGGTGCGGCAACAACTTCGGGCACAATCACTATCGGAGGCACCGCGCAAACGGGCACGATGACCCTCGGGGATTCCAGCGGAACGAACATCGTTCAAATCGGTTCTGGCGAAGGCGCTACAACCGTTGCGATTGCGGGTGGGGCCACTAACGCAAAAGCCGTGGATATAGGAATTGGGGCTATTGGTAATGTAATACGCATCGGCACCAACACGGCGGCTGCCTCCCTTGCGATCAAGGTTGGCACGGGTAACTACAATCTTGACGGAGCCGCAACGTCAACTTATACAGTAGCTGCGGCCACAACAAGTGGTACAATTACCATAGGAGGAACCGCCCAGACGGGTACATTTTCAATTGGTGATACTTCAGGAACGATGATTCTTGAGTTGGGAGCCGGCGAAGGCGCTACAACCGTTGCGATTGCGGGCGGGGCCACTAACGCAAAAGCCGTGGATATAGGAATTGGGGCTGTCGCGAACGTAATCAGAATTGGAACGGTGAGTGGTGCGGCTTCCCTTGCGATCAAGGTTGGCACGGGTAATTATGACCTCGACGGGGCCGCAACTTCGACGTATACAATCGGAGCTTCGACAACTTCCGGCACGATCGATATCGGAGGTACAGCCCAGACAGGCACTTTGACCCTCGGTGACTCCAGCGGAACGAATATCGTTCAAATCGGTTCTGGCGAAGGCGCAACAACCGTTGCAATAGCGGGTGGCGCGACTAACGCTAAGGTAGTTACGATAGCAGATGGGGCAGTTGCCCAAACTGTAACCATAGGTTCTGTTACGAGCACATCGGCACTTACGTTGCTGGCCGGCAGTGGTAATATTACCATGACAGGAACTATTGAGGCGGTAGATGCCAAATTTTCAGTTCCTACGGGTATTGACATTACTTTAGCCACAAACCCTACAATGACATCAGCCGGTACAGGTGGCGGAGTTGCAACCGGGGCTACTGGAGACTTGAATATCATGGCCCTACAAGAGGGTGTTGTGATGGAGCAATTTATCCTTGGAGCCGGTCAGACTATCATAAGTCCTCGCATGGTTACCGACGGGGGTTTAAATATTGCACTCGATCAGGTTGACGATGAGGGTGCAGAATACAACTTTGGTGCTGCAAGTGAAACTTCACGTTTTGCATTTACAGTCGGTACAAGTGCTGCATTTCAAATTGATGCCACCTTCAAGGTTGCGGATTCAACAGGTTGTGAACCTCTTCTTGTGGGTTTTCGTAAGGCCGAGGCAAATAATGCAACAGTGGCCTCATATGACACGTTTGCATCTATAGGTTTAAGAGGTGCTTCAGCCACAGATAAGGTTGTGCTTTCTACTAATCTAAGCGGCGGCGGTAATATAATAACTGATACAACGGACGCCTTCACAGATGGACAGACCCATAAACTCTCTGTTCTAGTGAGTGCGGCGGGTGTTGTAACTTACTTGATAGATGGTAGTGCGCCAAGTACCACAGCGGCCATAACCTTCGATAACGCCGATGTCGTTTGCCCCTTTATCCACTTCCTTAATGGCACCGATGTTGCAGGTAATGTCGAGCTTACAGCATTGAAGATTGGATTTCAATAAGAAATACATAAATGGGGCTACGTGCCCCATTTTTTTAGGAGAAAGATATGGGACGTGGAGTAATAAACAGGCCTTTCAAATGGGGGGCCGACGATAGACGAGAATTTATCGTTCAAGATTCAGAGGTGGCATTAGTAGCTATTAATGATACCAACGGAAACGCTGTTTTTCTTGGAAGAGCTAAAGCAGGCATTCTCGTTACTGAATCGAAATGGCAAATTAGAAAGATTACCTGGGACGCCAACTCGTCACCTACACGTGTAGAATGGCCTCAGAATGATGAAAGTAGCGCATCATCAAACTACGAATTTCTTTGGAGCTCGGATTCAGACCTGACAATAACAGGAATCAGCCAAGAAAATCCTGCCATCGTTACTGTGTCTTCCATCGGTGATCTAATCAATGGGGACAAAATAGTAATTCAAGATGTTTTAGGGATGACGGAAGTGAATTTTGACGGGAGTAACATTTATACAGTTGCGGGAATATCGGGAGCGACATTTCAGTTGTCCGGGATAGATTCATCAGCCTTTACCGCCTACTCATCAGCGGGAATTGTAGTTTTTGGTTCCGTAGTAAACAATACTTATTCGTGAGGAATATATGCCATATAGTATAAATCCTTTTACAGGTGAATTTGACAGAATTCAGGGTCCAGGAAGTGGAACGGCAGCGATTGAGTTTGCTGGAGATTCTGGAACGGCCAATCCTACCAGCTCAGGTGTTATTACAGTCATAGGAAGCACGATCGCTAAAGACATCAATTCAAAGCCGGTTTTTGTTAGTGCTACCGGAAGCACTTTAACTGAAGAGGTTCAAGTAGCTAAGACATTATTGAGTGCCCCATCTGACAAGCTTTCAGCCGGACTCTGTTCGTTTGATGGAAATACATTTGCAGTGGATAGCGACGGTCATGTGACGCAGATATCTACCGGAATTGATACCGCATGCTCGAATTTTATCGTAGACCGTGCAGGAACAAAATCCGATTATACAACGATAGCCTCTGCCATCTCCGCAGCCTCATCGGGGGATACGGTGTTTATCAAAACCGGAACCTATACCGAAGACTTGACAATGAAGGCCGGCGTTAATTTAGTATCATTTGCAGGAGAACAGAGAGGCACAAATGTCCAGATTGTAGGAAAATTATCGGCGTCTTTCAGTGGAACTGTAGTAATAGCCGGACTAAGCTTAGTGACAAACGGTGACTTGTGTATAGATGTTACAGGATCAAACGCCACCCTGTTTGAGTTTTGGGATTGTTTTATCAATGCTTTTGACAACCAAGCTATACATTTAAATTCTTCTTCTCTATCACGATTGAGATTCGTACAGTGTACACTTAATGCTAACGGTTTTAAAATGATCGATGCATCGGCTGGTCGTTTAAGTATAACTCGTAGTAATTTAGCAACAACTGCATCATCCAATTCTAATACTGTAAGCACAGTTTCAGTGGTGGGGATTACTATGACAACATCAAATCAAACTTTTATATCTTCGGGAGTAGGAAATCTAAGCCTATCACAATGTAATTTTGCAACCGGAAATTCAACGGCCCTTACTTGTGGTGGCACGGGTGGACATAGAATAGAGGAATGTCTATTTAACACCGGAACGGCATCTTCAATATCTATATCCGCTGGCGCGAGTGCCAGCGTGTTAGGGTGTGGTATAAGGAATACAAATTCAGCCGCAATAACAGGCGCTGGAAGTATAACATATACCGGATTATTTTTTTCACAATCTGGGTCCACTATTGATGTCACTACACAAACTTTACGCGATATAGGACCTGATGTAACAATACCAGGGGTACTAGGGGTGGGTGTCGTTGCTACTGATCACACTCTTGAAGTTCTTGGGCATGTAGGCATTAATACTACTTCAACAATTGACGATGCACATTCGCTTGAGATAATAGCCAATGCATCATCGTTTGCCGACTTTAAAGCCATCGATATCGATTACATTACGGGTGCATTGGCCGCAGGGGAAGAAGATTCAATTATCCTCGTAAACATTGATGAAACGGCTGCCCTTGGAGGAGAAATCTTTGCTCTTGAAGTGCTAACCACCACAGAAGGGACCGACATCGTAGGAGGGCTTAAAACAGGCGTAGGAATTGATGCCATTCATCAAGAGACGGGAACTTTTGGAAATATCGATGAAGTTTTAAATAAATTAGTTGATGTCACCGCGGCCGTGGCAAGTGGAGGGGCGGGTGGCATAAGCATGTTTGTTGCCGATGACGACACTATCCTAATGGGAGATGCCGCGCAATGGGATGAGACTGAGGTACTTATAGCTACAGGTGCCTCCGGGGGTGGTGTGGCACCCGCGTTCGAATTCAGTGTTGGTGGAACGTCCTTCACAGGGTTTGTTCCGGTAGACGGTACAAACGGGTTCAAAAATACCGGTGTCATCGATTGGAATTCAGCCGACTTATCGGGGTGGGTGACGAATGCTTCTGGGCGCTTCGAAATACGAATTACACGTACACGAAACACTCTAACCACCACTCCGATTGTAGACACTCTACAGCTAGCGGCTGCTACAGAGCATAGTTGGAACAAAGATGGCGATCTAGTAGTCAATTCGATTACACTGACGACAGATCTAACCGTCGCTAATGGCGGCACAGGAGCCAGCACGCTGCTTGATAATGGAGTCTTGGTCGGATCGGGCACTTCTGCTATCACTGCTCTAACCGTTGGGACAGATGGACAAATTCTACTGGGCTCGAGCGCTGCGGACCCTGTTTTTGCAACGGCTACCTCATCAGACAGTTTGCTTACTTTAACGTTAGGAGCTGGCTCGTTAGATATTGTGGCCCAAGATGCTACTTCAGCTGCCTCAGCACTAACAGATAATGCGGTTGTCCGGGGGAACGGTGGCGCTACGGGAGTTCAAACCTCTACGATGCTTATTTCTGATGCCGGCGAAATGACTAACCCCTCACAACCAGCTTTTTCTGCCAATAATTCAGTTGGGGACTCATCAGTAACTGGGGCAGGTACTGCATTTACTGTGGAATTTAATGCCGAAAGGTTTGATCAGAACGGAGATTATAATAATACGACTGACACTTTTACTGCGCCTGTCACGGGTAGATATCAGTTTAATGTTTCTGTTGCTGTAAAAGACCTTACTTCTGCTATGACATTGTTAACTTTGAGCATAGTAACATCAGGTGTAACATATGTTACAGATAGGTGTAATCCTTTTGCTCAGGAGGATGGTTCAGCTGGTACTTATACGTCTAAGGGTGTCCTATTAGCTGATATGACTGCAGCGGATACCTGTTCGGTTAGCGTCAAGATTTCAAATGGCGTGGGGGATGATGCAACAGTGAGGGGTGGAAGCTTACAAACCATGTTTAGCGGTTTTTTAGTGTGTTAATTATTAAGAGGGATGATTATGAAAATTCAAGTAGATGGTGAACAAGTATTCGAATTAAACGAAACGAAAAAAAAAGTCATTTGTAATGAAATACCAGCGGATGTCTTTGAGTCGGATATGAAACGACGGGTGCGTTATATCATAGAGCACAAATATGAGCGATGTTTCAAGAGACTAAAAGAAGAGTGGGAGCCTATATTAAAAACATTAGGTATTGAATCCATTCCTTTAGACAATGATAAATTTGCTGAACTTGTCTTTAAACAACCAGACTATAAAGACAGAAAAGCACAGGATAAGGAATAAATCAAACTAAGCAACAAATTGAGCAAAAAAGTATTTTTTCGATCATTATTTCCTCAATCAAAGTACATTCTCGTCTAAACAACTCATTAAGACTTTTAGATTTTTTAATTACACACTTAGAATTGTTTAAATTAGGGCTTTTTTGATCAATTAATTTATACATGGTTGCGTAAGGGACTTCTGGGTAAGTTGCTTTGATATCATACCACACTTGATATATTCTATAATATTTAAAATCTGAACTCTCTATTAGAGAATATATCTTTTTTTTTGAATAAGCTACGTAATCTCTGTTGCACCCAAAACCACCCTGTTCGGTAATTTCTCTTAATAAGTATATCATAAACCACCCTTTATCTTGTGAGTCATCTCAGGTTTAATCATCAATTCCTTGTCTTTGTGTTCAAAAAAAAACGAGAAATGAAATTTTAAACTCCACAACTCGTTATCGAGCTCCTCTAACCCCTCCTCCGGATCAATATTAAATTCTCGTATGTCACTAATAATACACCTACAATAATCTAATCTATCTTGCATATACTCGCGTTGAGTGAAAGAGCACAAAAAAAATACTGAAAAAAATGAAATCACTTTAATTATTGCCATAACTTATACTTCCTATGGGTGAGTTCTCTTTTTTATTTCTTTTTAAGTAGCCTGATCTCATCTAAGATTGTATCGGTCTTCTTGTAAATCTCAGATTTCACTTTCTGAATTTCTTCTTTAAAAAAAAACATTTCTTTTTCCATGCTTTTATGCGTTGTGGACACCGTTTTTTGAAAATTGTCCTGGCTTTCCCTTATTTTCCTCATAACCTTTATGAGGTCCCTAGTCTCTTCTAGAAGTTCCAAAAGTTCCATTGGTATCCTTTATTTTGTTTCAATCATACCTTATTTTCACTCTTATAGCTATGAAAATAATGAGAAAAGTCACTAGGGAAAAAAATACTAACATTTTCCTATCCTCCAAGACTCTATGGTATCTTTTCTGTACTTATCAAGGTCGACATCTTTCAACTCAGGGATGGCCTTGTAATCTACCTTCCCCTTTCTAACAATTTTCTGAAGACGTACGCCCTGGCCTATGGTGTTTTGGTTCTCAGAGAGCTTTATTAATAGCTCTCGAGATTCCGCCTCCCTTTTCTCGACTGCCTCTAGCTCAGAATGGGCTTTTGTCCACTCAGCAGCAGCGCTAGCCCACCCTAAGTCATGTCTACTATTGTAGTCCTTATCTGACAAAGGAGGAGGGGATAGGTTTTCTACACACTTCCAGAACTTTCGCTGTTCTACAATCATCTTCTTGATATAAGCATCGTCTCTCTTTATAGTCAAAAGAACCGTATCACCATCACGAAAGGAAAAGTAATGCAATTCATCAACACCAATTACCGCCATCTGATGCTGTAGTTGCGGCATATATTTCTCAGGTACCATCCCTTCTTTAGCAAGATAGTGGTCGGGTTCACCCGGGCACTTAATCTCAACAGCAATTTTATGATCTTTGGTTATCCCGTCGAAATTGGCCATCATGTACTTTATTTTAGGGTGAATAACCATCTTGGCCGCCACCATGTTACCGGTCTCAACAATGTAGGCATCACGAGCAACAGGTTCTAACTCACGCCCCCTTTTCATTGCCCAATTATCTTTTTGTTCAACACCAATACCAAGTTTATCTTCCCAGAGTTGGTAACATGTTTTCCAGGGAGATACTCCCATAACAGCCGCCGCATCACTGGCCCCAATAAAATTGCGACGATGTTCTAGCCATTCTTTTGTATTAGGTTCTAGTTGGTCCATGATTAACCCTCCTTCGCTATTTGTTGTTATTCAGTATTTACAATCCCAAGAGATACAATTTTGCGCTCCTCGTGTTTACGCGTAGCCACCGGTAATATTTTATCGTAAATATTACGAGGCATCTCAGACAATTTCTTTGCTTGAAATTCCTTTTCAATGAATTTCATCACACATTTACGGTAATCAACATCATAACCTATCAATTCATCAAGATCTTTGGCCTCGTCTTCAGTGATTGTATCTATGTGAACTATCACCTCTGTTACCTCTTCGTTGACATACTCAACGACAGGGCCATCTAAAGGGGGCGCATCTGAGATTTCACCGACTACATAACATCCTTGAATCACGTCCGGAAAAAGTTGCCGTGCTAGCCTGCTTAACGCCCTAGCAAATAACATGTCTCTTGGATATTTCAACCAGACTCCTACATAGATACCAGCTCTCTCTGCTTCTGCAATAGAAAAAGCTTCTGTCCACGTGTCGCCATTGTCCGCACGTTTTCCATGCAGAATACAGATTGTGTCATTGCTTTTACGATCTTTAGTGATGCTATGCTTGCCACCTCTGATTAACTGATTCATCATTGCAGCGGACATCTCCACTTTACCTTTAAAGTAGTACATACCCCCGTTAAGAGCGGCCATGGGTTCAACACCTAACGATCGGGCCTTTTCGACTACTGCGAACACTCCCTCTAACCCAATTTTCTCATAGTGGGGTGTCTTCATAAGTAAGTTGCACATTTGTTGTACGTCCTGTATGTCCTGCAGAATCATACTTGAGTTATTTTTATTTACTGTTAGTTCTTGGTTTTTCATGTGGTTCTCCTTAGCTTGTAGCTCTTGTTGTTTTTTTAAAATTATCTATTCTTTAAACTTCTTAAATAATTGAAAGCGGCACAATTATAATCGTTTTCCTTAAGTGATTTTAAATAAAGATCTAAACCAGCCCCATTGTCTCTGATAAGAGCATAAAAAAACTGTCTTTCAACATTAGCATTTTTATATTGTGACTCTTCCAGTTCTCCGTATGTGTCCTCTATTTCTTTAACATCGTTAAACCTACTCCAATCTGTTTTGTAAATTTGATTGTCCTGCTCAATAGCGTCTACTATTTCCTCAAATGTTTTTCCTGACATTTTATTCTCCTTAGCTTGTAGCTGTTCTTCGTAAACATTCATTATACCCGTGGTTGTAATTCAACCATGGGCCAAGTATACGTGTTTCGCGTACACTAGCCGACCTTTCCAGGACCGGCTTTTCTTTAGGAATCTTCATTTCAAATTGAATTGTTAATTCCTCAAGACAATCTTCGAGACTGGCTATATCACCCGTCTTGTATAGTGCTTTTATTATTCCAGCAAGCATGTCTTTTACATGTCCTGTGTCTGGCACGTCATCTTCATGTATGTAACCATTATCGTAACACCAATCTTGTTGATTGTACTCTTCTTCATAATAACTCATTGTGGTTCTTCCTTATCTTTTTATCAGTTTTGGCGTCGCGTTGTCGCGTTAAGTCACAAAATACATGCTCTATATACACATGTATTTTGTGACTTAACGCGACAACGCGACTCGTGTAGCTTATTTTTTTATTTTTCACATTTAAATTTTCTAATCCATTTAGAAAATCTTGTAACACTTCCTTTGCACTCAATGTTAACATTCCATAGAATATATCTAGCAATATCCCTAAGATCTACCAAGAACGAATCAGAATCTGAGCTAAAAAACGCTCCCTCAAAATCGTTGCAGATAACAGCACTTATACAATCCCCCGGATGCTCACCTTCTTCTACATATTTTTTTATTGACGTTAGCGCATCAGTGGATATGCTGCCCTGCGCGCTTCCTCCACCTTCTCCAATAACTTCCCATGACGTTTTCATTGTGGTTCTTCCTTTCGTGTAGCTTATAGTTTATACGGTTATTTCTTCATATTTATGGTGTCCAACATCCATTGAACATGATTCACATAAACATGCGCAATCATCAAGGGGATCTTCAAAACACCCCTCATAATCTGCGTCAAATATATTTTCGCAAAGGTTACAACGGTAAATACTCATTTTCTTACTCCCCCCCGCAATCTAAACTGTCATCCTGTTCGACTAAGCAAAAAGACTCGGCTTCGTCTTGTAGATAGCTCCAATGTAAAAATTCCATTTCATCCATTTCATCTTCTTCATCTTCATGTGCTTCTTCCAGCTCATAGTAAGATTTTGGTTCTAGCTCTTGACACTTAAGGCGCAATTCAGCAACAAATAGCAAACTGGGACAGGATTGAGCGCCTCCGCAGGCGGCAACTAAATCATCCCATTGTTTATCGTCTATCCATGGTTTAGACTCTTTTCTTAACTGAGCCAAGTATAGCTGATCCTCTTCAATTATTGAGTTGTCTTTAAATGATTCCATTTTCTTCTCCTTATCGTTTTCGTTATGTTTAAGTAACCTCTTCCGAGAAGCCTCGCAGCTAACTTATGAACTTCAGCTCAACGTTGTCACTTTCAATACGATGACTATACAACAGGTTGTATTTACATACAACAAAAAATACCTAAAAAAGACAAATATTACAGAAAATCAGTCATATAGCACACAACACAAGATACTTACGTCAAAAAAAATAAATGAAAAAAATAATATCGCTATTTTAAGGTGATTCCCATAAGCTATCATCAATAATACACAAAATCCATCACAAGGAGTGTATCATGGATATAGATGAATATTTATGGAGAAATAAAATAACTAGAAAAAATTTTGCTGAGAGAGTAGGCATGGCAGCGCAGACTATGAGTTTGCTCGCTTCTAAAAAAATAACCCCCTCGCTTCCGAACGCTGTAAATATCGTCAAAGCGTCAGGGGGAATGATCACATATCACGAGATGATAAAAGAGGCAGATCGGGAAAAACTTGTGGAATAGTAAAAAAGTTTTGAGTAAATAAAGGAATCTGTATATAGAAAAAGGTGGCAGGCTTAAGGGAACCACTCCCCAAGCCTACCGAAGCTACACGTAAGGTCCGGAAGCTATCCGGAACTTTAGATAAAAATTCAATAACACTCGATAGAAGAGACGCAATTGAACATTCGACAACAACCAGTTAAGGAGTTGTGATTAAACATTCAACAACAACATTTAAGGAACTGTCATTGAACATTCGAAATCATCCTACCACAATCGAATATCTCAGACAAGCCTTTTCACCAATCATTTTCAGTTTATCCCTATCAAAAAATAATTTTAAAGGAGCTGCTCTACTATGAGTCTACACCACACCTTTGATATGAATCTTGCTGCCGAGCTCAAAAGTGTGGAGCTAGCTCTCTTATGCCACCACTTTGAGTACTGGGTTAGCTATAACTCACGAATGAAACGAAACTTCCATGATGGGAAATTTTGGACATATCAGTCACTCAAAGAAATATGCGAGCATTTCCCATACTGGTCTAGGAAACAAGTTGAACGTTTGATGGAAAAGATGTTTATAAAGGGAATTTTAGAAAAAGGAAATTTCAATAAGACCAAATTTGACCGCACAGTTTGGTATACCTTTTCCGATAAATGGTACGAAAAAATCGGGAAATCCATTTCCCGAAATCGGGAAATGGAAATCCCTAAATCGGGAAATGGAAATCCTGAAATCGGGACACCTATACCACATACTAAAACAGATACTAAAACATATTCTAAAGAATATAGCCCGGACCGCCTATCGGCGTCCGAGCAGCGACCTGCTTTTTCTTTTTCTCTCTCGTCAAAGAAATTTGAACACATCACCGATTCCGACATGACAGCGTGGAAGATCGCTTATCCCGACATTGCCATTCCTAGAGAGATCATCAAAGCCGAGCAATGGCTACTGGCCAACCCAACCAAAGCCCGAAAGAAAAACTGGCGTAAATTCCTCGTCGGCTGGCTCACACGTGCTAGCGATAAATCTGAGAATCGAAAAGCGTATCGATCCCAAATCGGAGAATATAAAATCGACAGAAGAACGAAAAATGTAGACGGTACACCCGTTGACTCACCCGTGGACGGACTCTTTTGAAGGTAGAAGAACTGAATCAAAAGCAAGAGTGGATAGCGAAATTCTTATCGTTCTGCTATGAGCCCAAAGGTTTTATGTTCATGTCGGGCAAAAACGGGACCGGCAAAACAACGTCCGCCAAAGCTATCTATGACAACGTTAGAGTAAGAAACGAGCATGAATACGAACACAACCCAAAGTATTTTTATACTCAATCTGATTTGCATCAACGCTTTATGAAAGAAATGCAGGAGTGGAAAAATGCGACTTACTTAATCCACCAGCTAGCCTCGGCGTCTCTTCTTGTGCTTGACGATATCGGAACACGAGCACCAACTTCAGCTCTCAATGATTTCTTTTACGCTATCATCGAAAAGCGTGAGAGAGCTAAAGAAAAAGTGGGAACAATCATCACGACAAATCTTAACGCTAAAGATATGCGCGAGATATTCGGGGATGCTATTGTTTCGCGGGTAGCATCGGGCCAAGTGTTTCGGTTTGAAGGAAAAGATCGACGATTTAAAGAATTTTAGCGCAATTACGGCGCAATTAAATTAGGAGACAAGAAATGTTTCTAACAGCCGACCATGACCCGATAGCAAAAAAGAGACATCGACATGCTGGAAATAGGACATATGACCCCCAATCTACGGACAAACGCGAAATGAAATGGCACTTCGCTTCACAGATGCGTGCTAAAGGCTATTTAAAGGCTCCTGACGGGCCTATCGCGGTTAAGATGAGTGCATACATGCCTAAACCCAAGTCATGGTCACAGAAGCGCTTAAAAGAAGCCGAGGGAATGTACCACACAAATAAGCCCGACTGCGATAATCTCGCAAAATTTTATCTCGATGTTTTGTCAGGGATCGCCTACACAGATGACAAGCAAGTTTCAGTTTTGAACTTTAAAAAAATTTACGCAGATATACCACGAATCGAGATTAATTTACAACCAATATGACGGAGTTAGCTTATGAATTTTATGGTTTGTACCACTTGTCAATCGGTAGTTCAGCAGAATGACATTGGGACGTGTTTAGCATGTCAGCGCGGTTTCATCGGTGTACCGCAAGAGGACAACTTTGAAATTGAGCCGGAAACTAATATGGAAGCCCTAGAAATCAGACAAAAGGAGATAGAAGACGCTCTTGAAGATGAAAGCGTCTCCAGGCGACAACTAAAATGGATTAGTAATAAAAATCAGTTTGACTACTCACACCATAGATGCTGCACGTGCCACTCGTCGTGGGACGAGCATATGAAAGAAGTAGAAGAAAAAGATGGGGAAGGTGTCGCGCTATGCGTCGACGAACTACTTTCCCAAAGACAAAAGGAGACAACAAATGCCGATGAAATCAGAGTCGCAGAGAAAGTGGATGCACGCGAACAATCCCAAGATGGCGGCAAAATGGGAAAAAGAAACGCCAAAAAACGCAAAACTCCCCAAAAAAAAGGTAACCAAGTCTAAATGAATAAAAAAAAGGATATGATGATGAATGACAAAGAACTTTCAGAAAAGCTTCAAGAGCTTGATTGCAGGCGCGAAGATAGAGAAACTAACTTTATGATGATGAATGACAAAGAACTTTCAGAAAAGCTTCAAGAGCTTGATTGCAGGCGCGAAGATAGAGAAACTAAATTTACAGCAGAACTAGAGGATATGAATAAGGATATAGAAATAATCAGACAAAATTTTATTCTCGGTAATCTTTACTTAGATGACGAACTACAAGAAATCAGAGAAAATCTAAAGGGGAAATTATGATTGAATGCACAAAATTTAAATCCCACAAAAAAGGATACTTACAAGGGTTCGCAGACCTATACATCGAGCAGTGGGGTGTAGAAGTCCCGGGTTTTTCGCTATTTATGAAAGACGGCAGGCGCTGGATCAATCCACCCGGTAAAGAGTACGAAAATGAAGGAGAAAAGAAGTTCAAAGCATTCTTTTACTTCAGGGAAAAATCGCACTGGGAAGCTTTCTCACGACAGGCGAGGGACGCTATCGACAAGTGGTGTGCAGAGAATCAGACGACCGCAGAGGAAACACAGGAGAGTAAAGAGGTAGGGGAGGTTCCGTTTTGAGTAAGAAAGCACGAGATGATATCGATTTTCTAATGAAAATACACGACCTTGTTAAACTTGAGCATTTCGAGATGTACGACGAAATAGTCATAAAATTAAATGAAGGCGGCTTTATCATAACAGCAAAACGACAACCAGTTAAATGCGTGCATTGCGGAGGTGAAAATTATATCAAAAGACACATTTATACTCATGATTTACATCTAGTGAAAGATAGCATTTATTACTGCGAAAGTTGTAAAAATAATGCGAAGAAAATATGAATACGATATGCCATTGTGGAAAGTGCAAGGTTAAGTGTAACAAACATAACCAGCGGGCGACATGCGCAGATTGTAAGAAGCGCCGTATGCTAGGAACTGTGATCGAAAAAGGCAAGATGCGGCATATCTGTGATGAGTGCTGCATCGCTCATGAAGAGAAGATACGAGATACAGAGAACAAAAGAGTTATGGATTCACTACGAAATTACACCAAAGGAGCCACACCATGAAAGGAAGAATACCAAAAAATATAGATCTAAAGAGAGTTAAAAAGCTGTTAGATGAGGGCAATATTGTCAGAGAAATAGGCGAAAAAATAGGCGTAAACTATCGTACAATTGTAACTAGAATCAGACGCGATTTTGATATGACTGTCACTGAGTTTAAAGAGTCCGATTTTATCAAAGATTTTAAATGTTTATCATCTAGCGAAGAAGAAGAAATTTTAAAAAAAATAGAAACGGTTAAGGAGTTGGAACGTATTTTTTTGGAGTATAGTAATGAAAAAGGAACAGTGGGTTATGCCATAGCTAACTTTGATTGTGCCCTTATAAAGATACTTAAAGACTTGAGAATTTATTTATGTATCTTAAGAGGGGAGTAAAAGCGAATGGATGAGAAAGAGATTCTAGGTAGAATTGCGAAATTGAAGGAATTAATTCTAACGATAGAATTATTTAGAAAAGATTGGATAATAACAGCAGGTTGGGACGTTAGGGGTTACGTTATTGATGATAGAATTTCGCCCTTTAAGGATGAGATAGACTCACAAATTAGATCTTTAAGGTTAAAATTATGCGTGTTACGAGGGGAATAAAAGCGGAAGACTGAGCGTGGTCGGCAAACCAGCTCAGTCATATGCAGAAATTAACGCGTAGTTAATTTCACAATAACACAGGAGAAAATTACATGCCAAGTTTTATAAAATATTTTTCTATCGGTGCAGCAATAAGCGGCCTGTTTTTATCAGCATTTTACATAATGTCGTGCTCGTGCCAGCTAACGGGAGCAGCAAAGATGGAGTGTGCCGCCGAAAGGATAGTTGAAGAGAGCGAATAAGATAAACCTTGAACATAAATCAAAATAGGAAAAACCATGAAATATTTAGTTAATTTTATCTATAACGACAGCAAAGAACTTAAGATCAATATCGAGCAATCTAAGCTACAGGAATTCTTTTCTTGCCTCGATAAGAAGCAAATCTATTGGGCTGATGAAAGCGAAGCCACGGGCTTTTGGCTAGACTTGAAAAATATTCGTTGCATCCAACTAAGTAAAATCGAGGAGACTCAAAATGAACCAAAAGAAGAAACTAACCCAGGCGAAAGCATCATACCTTTCGAAGATGATGAAGATTCAGAAGCGGAGGGAAGCTCTAACTCAGAGTGAAGAGAAAGTATTCGAAGACTACTTAAACGAGGTGGAAATAGATAGGGAAGATGGTGACGACGACGATGATGGCGATGATCCTACTGTAATGCAAAAGCTTAAGGATTTCGTCGTATCGGTGTGTAAGAGTCGGGTAAATAAAGTAATGGGAATATGCTAAAAATAAATTAAACCCGCGAACCACTCAAGGGTACTGATATGAAACGGCTACAGATAGGTCAGACTAAAAAAATACAGATCCCTGGCAAAAAACTACAAAAGTATACTTATAAAGACGTCGAGCATGACGAGGGCGGATGGGTAGACGCATCCAAATATTTACCGCTAGAGTTGGAGCTAGTCGTTCTTAAACTAGAGAAAAAAAAGAAAATGGGGTGGAGATCGAGTACTCACTGGGATGGCATCTATGTCAAACCCGATGAAAAGGTTCTCTACTGGAAAAGGGTAAGTGAAAAGAAATGAAATGGATACTAGAGAAACGTAAAATTAGGGATCTATATGCAAACCATAAAAACCCAAGAAGGCTATCAAAGAAAGACGCCGAACAGCTCGAGAAATCCCTTGATAAATTCGGGCTATGCGAGCCTATCGTCATCAACCCCGATGGCGCCATCATCGGAGGTCATCAGCGAATCCGTGTACTCAAGAAAATGGGACACACAGAGGTGGAGGTATACGTCCCCGATACTGCACTCAGTGAGGCGGAGGAGGCCGAGCTTAATATCCGACTCAACAAAAACCTTGGCGATTGGGATTTTGATGTACTTGCTAACTGTTGGGATGCTAGCGAGTTGGTAGAGTGGGGCTTTTCTATGGAAGAGCTGCACTTGGAATCGATGCCCGATAACGAGGGATCGGATGAACAGACTCCTACCAAGAGGGCAACAATGACGATAAGCTTTATGGATGCAGATCACCTACAAGAGGCAGAGAATGAAATAGCAACCATTGTAGACGCCTATAAAGGCGCCTCATACAAAGTAAAGGTGATATGATGAGAGCAGTTCACAAGAGAAAACCAGGAAGGCCAAGAATCCCTATAGTCATAGAAGATCTGGCAGAGTTGGAGGGGGTCTTGCCTACAAGGGTGATAGAGTTCAAGCAGGTGCTTTATTGGATGGACCTACAGGCCACTCAAGAAGAAATAGCAGGGTCTTATTACGTTAGTGTTGATACATTAAGTAGAAGACTTAAAGACTTGACTGGCTACGGATTTGCGGATTTAAAAGAAAAGTGTTGTGGTGGTGTCAAAATTAAGCTACGCCATAACCAGATGAAACTCACTGAGAGAAACGCAACCATGGGCATCTGGCTAGGCAAGCAATGGCTTAACCAGAGGGACTTACAACAAGAATTACAAGAGTTTAACGGTAGTCTTGCAATACTTCTAGAGAAGCTTGGTCAGATAAAGACATCGGACGACTTTAATAAAAAGGCCGGCAGTGGCGAAGACAAAGATAACGCCTGAACAAGAAAAAGAGTATGTGTTAAAGTTATATGAAAACCATAAGATTAAATACAAGGAGTTTCCAACGGATAAAAATAGACGTATATTAGTTGATTATATCGAACGAATTAACAATTGGGATGCTGTTATATACAATATCCAACAGGTGTTAATTAGGATACGGTCTAAACAACGGGAAGAAAAGAATATAGAAATAATTAAGGGGGCAATATGAACATACCAAACTCAACCAATAAGGATGTTATATATAAAATTAACCGTTCATGCCGAGAGGGTGATAATCTATGTTTAGCATTGGCGTTGTTATTAGAAGATTCTGAAGGCCTTTGCAATAAAAAATACAGGTCAATTAGGACAGTATTAAATTGCATAAAAGATCGATTTAAGAATGTTAAGTCAGAGTTAGACTACCTTGAATATATCAGCACTGAGTAAACGAGAGTGAATGAACCACAAAATAAAGGAAGAATGAATGGACCAAAAAAAAATGCATCAAATTGAATTAATGTATAGAGATAACGAATGTGTGTACTCTTTATCTATTGAGTCAAAAAATATACTACGTCATTATATTCCGAGTGATTATGCATTAAGATCAGATCATTTGGGTAGTGCAGAGAAGACGTGTCGTTATATAAATTTTATGGATCATAACGACCTTATAAAGTCACAGAGTTTAAATAAATATGGTTTTGGAATTCAAACATTAACACATGTAATACCTAATGAATATGGGTATGTACGCATGCTAGGATTTGATCATACTACAAGTTGGAAAAGAAAGGGTGACGACTTTCCTTTATTTATTATTACGGAGCCCTACGAGAATCCCAATAAAAAAGAGTTAAAATGTTGGCATAAGACTTGTGAAAAGTGGAACCTAGAGTTTAAAATATTTCCTCCGTCTCCAAAAAGTCTATGGTGCTCTTCAACGTATATGATTTTTTGGTGGTGTCCCGACTATTACACATTTGAAGACAGGTTAATGGAACATGAAGACTTTGACGATCTAAAGAAAAGATTAACATATAAAAAAAGACCAACAGAGAAACCATCTTAACAAGTATAAAAAAAGGGGGCTAGCTTGCGGGTGACCCCCTACTGAGTAAAGGGGAATGAATGGAAGACAAAGAAATGGATACAATTACACTTAACTACAGAAATGACGAAGTTTTTGGGTCTGTGTCTATGGAAGCAAATAATGATAGTCAGCATTATACTACTTTGGGACCTGTACCAGATCCTAGATACTGGATAACAGGAAGTGTCTGCCTTGTGGAGATGAAGTGTCGTTATATAAATTTTATGGATAACAATGACATTGTAAAAGCAAAATTTTTGCACGGAATTCAAACATTAGATCACAAACGATCGTATAAATATGCTTATCGACAGGTGCACGGATTCGATCACACTACTGGATGGAGAAGAAAAGGTGACAAGTTTCCTCTATTTATTCTTACCGAGCCTTACTGTAAACCTAATGAAGAAGAATTAGAATGTTGGAATGATTATTGTAAAAAGTGGGGACTAAAGTTTAAAATATTTCCTCCTTCCCAAAAAAGTTTATGGAATGACTCAACATACATGATTTTTTGGTGGTGTCCAAAGTATTACACATTTGAAGAGAACCTAATGAAACATGACGATTTTGATGATCTTAAGAAAAGATTAACATATAAAAAAAGGACAATAGAAAAACGATCTTAATAAGGATAATAAGTATTAGCGAAAAGAAAGAAGATGATTAATGGCTTGGATTTATTTACAGGAATTGGGGGAATCACACTTGCACTTAGACAGTGGGTGTCCCCCGTTGCCTATTGCGAAATCAGCGCCTACTGTCAAAGCGTCTTATTGTCGAGAATGCAAGAAGGGGATTTGCCCAAAGCACCAATTTGGGACGATATTACTACCCTCGGAGACGCTATCTTTGATTCAGTCCTTATTGATATTATTTACGGAGGTTTTCCGTGCCAAGACGTCAGTTTTGCAGGACATGGAGCAGGCCTGGAGGGAAAGCGAAGCGGATTATTTTTCCAGATTGTTTCGTTGGCCGAAAAAATCCGACCCTCATTCATATTCCTTGAAAACGTCCCTGCAATATGCAGGCGCGGAGGGCTTAGAGTTGTTAGAGAAATTACCGAGTTGGGGTATGATTGTCGATGGTGTGTTATATCCGCATCATCTTTTGGAGCGTTACACAGACGCGAGAGATGGTTCTTACTGGCCCACTCCCCGAGCAAGTCCAGCAATGGCAGCGACATTCACCAAGAATACGATGAAAAGAAAAAAGGGGAATCTAGAAGAGAGTGTAGCGCAGAGTATTGGCCCTTTGAATCAAAAGAACATTGGCAAAAAACTGTGTCCGAGATGGGTAAGTGTAATGATGGGCTACCCTACCACTTGGACAGACTTAAGGCCCTTGGAAACGCTGTAGTGCCAATACAAGTTAGAGAAGCATTTAAAATATTAATGGGGTTTAATGCAGATAACCACGCTTAGCGACAAGCAGATACGGTCATTCCAAGACTCTAATGCTAGAATCAACATCTTTGAGGGTCCTGTACGTGCCGGTAAATCCTTCATTGCGCTGCTGCGGTGGATAGAATTTTGTAGGAACGGCCCTAGAGGGCCATTGGTTATTTGTGGAAGAACGGACAAGACTATCAACCGTAATATTATCAAACCCTTGCAGGATTTAGTCGGTAGCGCGGTTCAATACTCGATTGGAAAGGGTGAAGTGCGGATGTTTGACCGTATAATGTACGTTATAGGCGCAAATGATGACCGCGCAGAGACTAAGATTCGAGGGTCGGAGTTTGCAGGGGCTCTCATCGATGAGTTGACTATCCTTCCCGAAAACTTCTGTAAGATGCTTCTGTCGAGGCTTTCCGTTCCTGGGGCGTCTCTTTTCGCATCTACAAACCCCGACAGCCCTTTTCACTGGGTCAAGACGGATCTTATAGACAGAGAGAAGGAACTAAATTGCAAAGTCTTCAGCTACTCGATTGATGACAATCCTTCGTTATCGGAACAGTTTAAAAACGAGCTAAAGAAAGAATATCAGGGGCTATGGTACAAGCGTTACATTGAAGGTCAATGGGTTATGGCAGAAGGCACGGTATACGACTTCTTTGATGAGAAAATAAACTGTATTCAGATGCCTCAGTCAACGGCAAGTTACTACATTGTCGGTATTGATTATGGTACTACAAACCCGTGTGTCTTTGTTATGATAGGATATAACCCATCGGCATACCCTAACATGTGGCTAGAGAAAGAATATGTATACGATTCAAAGAAACATATGAGGCAGAAATCTGATTATGAATATTCCAAAGACCTCATTGAGTTCATTGACGGCTACCTGGTCGAGGCTATCTATATCGATCCATCAGCGGCTTCATTTAAGCAAGAACTTCGTCGTAACGATGTTCAACATGTCCGGGATGCTGCAAACGACGTTGTTCCTGGTATTCGATATCAAGGACAGCTTCTAACCAACGGAACATACAAGATATGCTCAAATTGTAAGGAGACAATTAAGGAGTATACAAATTATGTATGGGATAGCAAAGCTAGTGAACGAGGAGAGGACAAGCCGGTTAAGCAGCATGATCATACCAAAGACGCGGAACGCTACGCCCTTTACACGCACTTCTTTGAGCGATCGGGCAGTCGTATGACAGAAGACGAAGCCCAGATGATGGAGAATGCCTATACGTATAAACGGAGTTGATAAATGAAATTGAACTGTGATTTGTGCGGAAAAGAGGAAGAATGTTCTTTTTATGGAGAAGATGGAAAACTTGTAAAATATCCTCACACTGTAAAGAGGAATACTCTTTGTTCTCAATGCCATAAAGTTTGTTATTATGGCTATTGCAGATTAAATGGAATGAGTCCAGACAAATCGTATAATTCTATGCTGGAGTTTTTAGGAGAGGTAGAGAAGGCTGAACAGGACGAACTTTTCTGGACAGGCGTGGAATGGAGTGAAGAAGAGAAGAACCAGATGTTAAGGCAGATAAATAATGACTGAATGGCAACCTATAGAGACGGCACCTCAAGATGGTAAAAGATTTTTAGTTTTCATCCCAGAATATGGAATTCATGAGGCTTTTGCATCTACTGCTGGCGACGTTTTACATGGTAGAATTGAAATTGAAGGCCATGTTTTCCCCTTTGATTTATGGAATCAACATACATATAAATGGATGCCACTCCCAGAGACTCCTAAAGAAGAACATTACTGCACAGCTCGTGGAGATTGGATATGTAAAGCCAATAAAAACACGGGAAAGGGTTTGATATTATCAGATTATAGGGGGATGTGGGTCGGTGTAGTCTGTTGTCCTTTTTGTGGTAAGGAGGAATAAAATAATGATTGAATGGCAACCTATAGAAACTGCGCCAAAAGACGGCACAGACTTTATAGGTTTAAAAGATGATGGAACTTGTCATGTAATATATTTCGATGAAGAAAACGAAGCGTGGGTTATGATGGGGTTTCCTGGGGGAACGTTTTTATCTTGGGTCCCTCATCCCCATCCCCTCAACGAAAATATGAAAGCGTAAAAAGACGCATAAGATGCCGTAAATAAATAAATTATTATTCTTAATGATGGGACCTGGTATTAAAATATAGAGAGTGGTTAACATTAGAAATGTAAAGGAATAACAAAGAAGCCGCCCTAGTACAGCGGCTCTTTGACACGACCGATCCAAACAAAAGAGACATCCGATCATAAATATGAGGAAAATTTAGCCCCCCTGATTATTACCTTGGGGGAAATAACCAAACTTAATTTTCCTCATTACCTAATGATGTCAAAAGAGTGATATAAAGTCAATATAAAAAATAAAGCGTTGAACCACACTAAACGCTAGACACTTAGAGTTACACGCGAGGTTGGGTTAGCTACCCTTTTCGTTGCCGTTATCAACGGCCTCGCACCTTTCCATACGGGGAAAGATAAACCCGTATGTTGGTGCGATGTCAGACGACCAAAGCATAATTCGAGATTTCGACGAATTCTACAACGAGGCGTACTACGCCTGGGATGCATTTTATCCCGAGGCGGAACGGGACCTTCGTTACTATCTAGGCGACCAGTGGGACGAGCAGGAGAAGAGAAAACTCTTCCAGGAAGGAAGAAACGCCTCGGTCTTCAACCGCGTTCGCCGAAATATCAACATGATCACGGGATATCAGCGTAAGCATAGATTATCTTCTGTTGTCACTCCGATAGAAAATTCAGATCAAAAAACCGCCGACCAGTTAAGCAAACTTCTTCTTTATGTCATGAATTATGGAGAAGGCTACCGAACAATTTCCGACTGTTTCGGTGGTGCTCTAAAGACCGGTTGGAATCTTATGTCAGTATGGATGGATTACCGCGACGACCCGGTAAATGGGGACATCATGTTCGGACGGGACCCCTACAATGGCTTTATAACAGACCCGTATTGGAGTCAGCTTTCGTTTAAAGATTGTTCTTACATTATACGACGAAAATATCTAGGACCAGAGCAGGTAGCTTCATTACTTCCTGGCAAAGAAGAAGAGATTTTTGACCTCTACAAAGTAGGTTGGGAGCGTGACGACAAGTTTACATGGCTTCCATATCAAAGACAGCCTAACGGCATGGACTTGATGGCCTACAACGAATTCTTCCTCCAAAAGTGGCGAAATATCCCGATGATTGTCGATATGGAAACGGGTGAATTCATGGAATTCGACGTACCAAAAGACCGTCAAGAGTTAATGCTTTCCCTTCACGACAACCTAAAGATTATCGAAAGGCCTAAAAGGTACATAGAGCGTCATATCATCGTTAATGACGTCGTGATGGTAAGTGATGAGAACCCCTACGGATTGTCAGAATATAATATGGTGCCGTTTGTTGCGATCTGGGAACCCGAATCCGATCAGTGGGGCCTCAAGATGCAGTCTCTAATTCGCTGCCAGCGTGACCCCCAACGTGAGGCAAATAGGCGTCGTAGTCAAATGACAGACCTATTGGATTCTCAAATAAATTCTGGATGGATTGCCAACGAGAATAGCGTCATTAACCCTAGGTCCTTGTTTCAGACTAGCCAGGGTAAGGTTATATGGCGTCGTGAGGATGCACCGCCAGGAGCCATTGAGAAGATACCCCCCGCTCAGATACCCCCTTCTATGTTCCAGCTTCAAGAGGTTTTCGACCGAGACATGATGGATATCGTGGGTGTTAATGATGCCGCTTTTGGTCAGTCAGACAATGCCCAGGAATCTGGGTTATTGATGATGAGACGGCAGAGTGCAGCACTGGTAAATCTTCAAGATGTGATGGATAACCTGCGTTTTTCTCAGAAATCAATATCACAAAAAGCCCTAAAGCTAATTCAGACTTGGACCCCCGAAAAAGTCAAAAGAATTATCAATGAGGAACCCACCCCCGAATTTTATGACCGTGACTTCACTAAATATGACGTGACGGTAACGGAAGGAATACTCACCGACACTCAGCAGCACATGTATTTCAGTCAGCTAGTTGATTTAAAACAACTTGGAGCACCCGTTACCGGTGAAATGCTTGCCAAAGCGGCACCCATTCAAGGAAAAAGCAAGTATATCGAAGAGCTCGCCGCTATGGAGAAATCTCAGGCAGAACAGGCGCAGCAACAACAACAAATTCAACAGCAACTTATCGATTCACAGCGTCAATCCCAACAAGCAAAAGCTATCTCAGACATCGCCTTATCGAAAGAAAGATTCACAAGAGCCGTGGCCAATATGGGTCTTGAAGACGAACGCGCCTCTAAATCAGTACAAGACAGATCAGACGCTGCCCTTAGTCGCGTGAAGGCCATGAAAGAGCTTCAAACAATGGATGATGACCGCCTTCTTAAGTACTTCTCATTGATACGCATGATGGAGGAATCGAATCAGCGTCAAGAAGAAGAGATTAAGGCAGACGATGTAATAACTTCTGCACAAGGCCAGGAAATCATCCAACCTATGCAGCAAAACCCCATGTCGGGAATGCCGGGCATGGAACAGCAACAAACACCTATGGGGGGTCCAGATGGTACACAAACAGGGATATAAAGCACGTCGAGATGAGTCTTACGGCATGTCTAAGGGCAGCGCTAAGTCTAATAACGATATGTATATGTCGAAAGGTTTAGGAAGCAAGGTAATGGGGCATGACAAGGCACCAAAACATATTTATGTACCTGAAGGTCAGGGTTTTAAGGAAGTAAAGCCTTATCACCAAGGGTACAGGGGTTATCCTTCTCAAGCCTTCGATTACAAATATTAATGTAAAGCCGCTTTACATGGGGGATGTATGAACCAAGAGACTGGGGAAACCCGAGACGCAATCATTGAAGCCGACAACAAGGACATTGAAGCAATCATAAATGCGAATAGGGAACTAAAAAAGCCTTATTGGATTGTTCTTTTTGCCAAAGAGGCCAAGGGAAGCGTAGATGGCAAACCCACACTGAAAAAATACATTAATCCTTACTTCGACAAGAGACCACGCTCACAAGTGGGTATGATTATTGGCGAGGTTAATAATGCCAGGGGAAATATTACCTGGGAAATCAATCTGCCACAAAAGCCGTTTGACTTCGATGCCCTTCAAGGATTAGGGGCTAAAGCATGCGATGAGGTTGTCATAGAAACAACCACTATTGCGAATGCTTACGTAACAAAATAGTGCCGCCGACAGGTCCAGAACCAATCATGACCAACGGGCGTTAAAATTCTAAGGAGCTACACGCTATGAGCGAAGAAGTAACTGTGTCGGGCGAGATTAATCCGGAGGCCGCCGCTCCGGTAGACACTGTGCAGTCAGAATCACAAGACAGCGGAGGCCAACAGGGGAATGTTCCTTTGGAGGCTTTACAAGCTGAACGTGCACAACGGCAAGGTCTACAAGAGGAACTACGTGTAATAAAGGACCATTTAGCGTTAATGCAGTCTCAACAGTCTGCTCAGGCTCAACAGCCTAGGCAAGACGCAATTGATGCCCTATCTGACGATGACGTACTGACAGTAGGAGAGGCCAAAAAATATCTCTCCAAGATGGATCGGCAACACCAGATGAGTATTCAAGAGCTGAAGATGACGCAAAAGAATCCCGATTATGCCGACGTAGTCTCCAAGTATTTACCCGAAGTTTTAAACAAAAACCCAGGTTTACGGAAGACGTTAACGGATTCGCAGGACTTTGAACTTGCGTATTACTTAGCAAAGCAGTCTGACGGCTATAGGTCTTCAGCCAAAGAATCGAAGAAACATGCCGATGCAGAACGCATAGTTCAGAACTCACAGAATGTGGGCTCATTATCAAGTGTAGGCAGTACAACTCCGATGAACACGGCTAAGAGATACAAACAGATGAGCGATGAGGATTTCCGGGCAACTGTCAACCGTAATATGGGATCATTTTAGGAGAAATAACAATGGCTATTACAACCGTTGCCGTATTGCCTCCAGCTGTTCGGGAGTACTATGACAGGCTTTTGTTGATGACTGCATACCCTGCACTTGTCCACACTCGTTTTGCTCAAAAAAGAGTACTCCCCGAAAAGATGGGCGACACAATTGTATTCCGTAGGTATTCGAGATTATCGACCGTACCTATCCCACTAGTAGACGGTATAACACCGCCTGGAGCGCCTTTAAGCGCATCAGATATTAAAGCAAGAGTTGATTTTTATGGTAATTTTGTAACGATTACTAATCAAGTTGAACTAACTGTTGAAGATAGAGTACTAAATGAAAGTGCTCGGTTGATTATAGCCGAGGGTAAATTTTCTCTGATCGACATGGAAGCCTACGGCGACAGCTATGGTGACATGGGGCAAGCAACTGAAAGGTGTGCAGCCTAAACGACTGAGCGAGAAAACTCCTTAGGGAGATGCGACAGTCTGAACTTCTCTGTAAAGGAGAAGAGGGAGAGTCGAAGAACTCACCCCGCCATCGGAAGGTGGTCATTAAGTCATAAGTGACTGAAAGTAACAGAGTTGTATTGGCACAAAATTTGGCGCAAACGATGGACGAGGTAACACGTGATGTGCTCGCTTCGACCTCGAGTGTGCTTCAATGCACAAGCGGCACTAACGGGCAGACCCCGACAGAGCTCACAAAAACTGATATCGATGTCGTTATCAAAACATTACTTGGTAATGACGCCGAGATGATCTCTAGCGTAATTTCAGGAACGGATGCGTTTTCGACAGCTGCTGTTAGGCCAGCATTTTTCGGTTATTTGGATACCGATTTACTGGACGATTTAGAAGCGGTTTCCTCGTTCTTGTCGTCAGCCAATTATCCAAACGCAACTCGCGTATTAGAAGATGAATGGGGAAGCACCTCAAACGTAAGGTGGCTTTATACGTCAATTGGGAGCGTAAGTAGCGCAAGTCCCGCCGTATATAATAATTTCATAGTGGGAAAAGAAAGTTACGCTGTCGTCCATTTAGGCAGCGAAAGCGGTGAGTTCTACATAGAGCCTCTAGGCTCAGCAGGTGCAGCCGATCCGTTGCATCAACGTGGTTCGGTGGGTAAAGTGTCAGCTCACGTAAAACTAAACCTGATTGACTCGGAAGCCTACGGCGACAGCTATGGTGACGGGGGCGAACCCGAATGGGACGTTGAACGACTAAGTGGTTTAGCCGCGTAAAGCGGAAGCGATAGTCTGACCTCACCTGTAAAGGGTGAGAGGGGAGGTCGAAGCACCACCCCCGCCATCTAAGGATGGTCATAAGGGTTGAAGGGCCCGAAGTAACAGAGCCGGTGGCAACATCCCTTCGTAGCACGAATTTTGAACGATGCGTTCATGGTTAACTTAATGGCAACCCATTCATAAGGAGGAAGCAAAATGTCACAATTAAAAACTGATTCTTGGACTAATGCGAATCCTGCGGTTGCAAGAAACATAAACGCTGGATTCGTAGTAACTCGAATTACAACCTATGACATCACCAACGGTGGTGCGTGGACATGGACATCAGATTTTGATGATGCATCTTCAATGGTTGTAGAAACAGGCGTGCAGGGCACTACTAACGGTTTTACGCCGTTATCGCAGAGCTCTGCATATGGAGCTACTATTTCGGGATTCACTAACGCTAGCCCGGGTGTCTTGACTGTGAATGACACAGCAACATTTGGGTTCGCGGCTGGAGATACTATTAAAGTAGCCGAACTGGCTGATGATGGAGCAGACGCAGCGCTCGACCTTAACAGGGCGACTTATACGATTGCTTCGTTGACAGGTACGACCATCACCCTAGATCAGAACACAAGCTCCGATAACGTTTACGTTAGCGGCGGGATTGTTTCCCGTGTATCTGATACTAATGGGGATGCGATCCCTACAGAAAACTTTTCTATTCGAGGCATCACTGTTGGCACAACTCCTGTTGGCGCTAGTAGTGCTGTCATGAAAGCAGTTTATGAGGGTGAAGAGCCTGTAGTTTAATACTGAGGGGAGAGGCGTTTTGCCTCCCCTTCTTACTTTTAGGAGATAGTTATGAGCGAAGTAGGACAAAGAAAGGTTTCCGAAGAGTTTTTATCCGCCCTTCCCATCATTGGTAATCAGCCAAAGAATGAGAAAGAGGAAAAATTTCTTCGCGAAGTTTGTGAATATGAATTTTACAATCTTGAAGAACCTGGGCTAGGACATGAGTTTGAATACGGTGATACGCGCAAGAAACATTTTTTTGAGCTAGATCACGGGGAAAAATATCGAGTGCCTAGGTTTGTTGCACGCCATCTAGAATCATGCGGGACGCCGATATGGGATTGGCGACCAGATGGAACAGGTAGAATGACAAAGAAATTAACGGGTAAAAGGCCACGTTTTCGAATGAGTCAATCATACACTTGAGGTAAAAAATGGCCACATGGACATTAGCAGACATTCGAACTAAGACTAGGCAGGTAACGGGAAGACTTACACCCGGTGAGCTCTCTAACACACGGTTAGACGAGTACATCAATAAGTATTATGAGTTGACTTTCCCTGCCGAGCTTAAACTTGAACGAAAGCTTACATATTATGAGTTTTTAACAGCTGAAAATACCGCTTGGTATGACTTACCTAACACAACCTTTACGAATTTACAACCACCGGCAAAGATTGATGAGCTGAGTTTGTTGTGGTATCAAGACCCTGGACCATTTTTTGAGAACAATCCTAATCAAATAGTTCGTTCAACGCCGTGGACAGGGGACGGCTCTACTAAACCCTTCACAACTACCATAACTCAGTTTCCAATTTTACCCGACTCACTAGTAATTACTGACGAAACCGAAACGTTTGAAGATACTAGCCAGACGTGGACAACATCTAATGTGACCATCACAGGAGACAAGGGAGGGACAGCGACGGTAAACTATTCAACCGGAGTAATTAGCGTTACGTTTAATACGGCACCTGCTTCAGGACAAAATATAAGCCTATCGTTTATTCAATTTAAAGCCGGAAGGCCTACAGCCGTTTTAATGTACAACAACCAGTTTCGTTTCTTCCCGGTTCCTAATACCGCCTATCGTTTCCGAATTGGTGCGTATGCGGTAGTTACCCCCCTTGTAAATGCTACTGATAGGCCCGACCTTGACCAATGGGGGCCTTGCATAGCTTATGGAGCGGCGAGAGATATATTATCTGATTTAGGGGAAATGGATGCATATGCGGAAATTACAACATTATATAAAGAACAACTCGCTTATGTATTACGAAGAACGAATCAGAATCTTTTAAATACTAGATCGGCACCTAACTTTTGAGGTAATAAAATGGCATTTGATAAAGCAGAACCGCAAGACACCACAAAGATTAGAAATCTTGGCGTTGTTATTAGGCCTAATTGGGTGGCAATTGAGCAGGCAGACGACACATTTCGACCCATTGCTTTGAATCTACAGAATAGAACTCCTGATCCTTCTGCGAATGACCCTGGAACTCTAGCGAATACTTCCAAGATTTACGTAAAGGATGACAGTGCAGCTAATCCTGAATTATTTTCGAAAGATGGATCTGGAAATATAATACAGATGTCTGAAGTTGGTAAGTTGGGAAGTAAAAATACTGCGATGGCAGCAAGTAATATTACTTTTGATGATGCTGGGTTTAGTGTTGACAATGCTAATATAGTTACGGCTTGGGGTTATTTTAATAGTTCGGGAGTATTCCAACATGGACAGAATATGGCTACCGCAGGGTCTCCCCACCCTAGTACAGGGGTATATAATTTAATAACTACAGCAGTCTTTAATAATTCTAGTGTTGGAGTTAGTTTAACTACATTTCGTCCAAGTTCTAGCACACCTGCTTCAATAAACCTTGTAACTGTCCCATCTGTAGCAGCTAATAAAGTTAGTTTTCAAGTCGAAACCAAAAAAAGAGATGGAAGTCATGCAAATCTAAAATTTTATTGTCTAATTATTGGAGGGATTTAATGACACAAAGTTTATTAATTGCTCCCTTTCAAACTGGAATCGATACCGATATATCTCCTTGGCAGGCACCCCCGGATTCTTTTCGCGAGCTCAATAATTTTCATGTGAGACATGGCTTTATTCAAAAGCGAAGTGGTTTCAGAATATGGGGCTTCATGTCCCATTGTAAAGGTTCATTAATAACATCTGTCACAAAGGCAACTACCGCGGTTGTAACGTCCGCAAGCCACGGTATAGAAAATGGACAGACAGTTCTTATCAGCAATATAAATGGAATGGTAGAACTTAACGGGATTACCTTCACCGCCGCTAACGTTGCCGCTAACACCCTAGAGCTTTCAGGTACTGATAGTAGCGGATTCACGACTTACACCTCAGGAGGGGGCATCTGTGTTTCTCCAGCAGGAACTATAACGGGAATTTCCCAAGGGGATCCTGCCGTGGTTACCGCTTCCAATAACTTTTCCGATGGGGAAAAAGTTATTATTACTAATGTTCAGGGAATGGTGGAGATTAACGGGACCACTTATACCGTAGCTAATGCGACATCCACTACTTTTGAACTAAGCGGTATTAATTCCACTGCCTTTACAGCCTATACCGCCGGCGGAAACGCTACTCTTTTCACGGCTGATAGAATTATGGGCATATTCCGATTCATTTCACCCGATGGAACTAAGGAGACGTTGGCCTTTGACACGACTAATGCAGCGGTTTATGAC